>Ga0316205_10001186_pt1 | contig 35728 bp, 28 predicted proteins | sample 3monthpyrite_MG_FD_204941 | JGI IMG/M metagenome (GOLD analysis project Ga0316205, IMG submission 204941) | Microbial mat bacterial communities from mineral coupon in-situ incubated in ocean water Damariscotta River, Maine, United States -... | ecosystem: Environmental > Aquatic > Marine >...
CGATCTGGCGGCTGCCAAAAAACGGATACTTCGTAAATATCCGGTCGATCTCATGCATCAGATCAATCGTCGCCTGATTAAATCCGACCGGCGTGTAATAGATTGATGAACGACTGATCTTCAGCAGCTTGCACTGACGTGTCAGGCTCAGATCGGTATTCTCTTTGCGGATCATCTCGCGGCGTTCAGACGGGCTCATCGCTTCAGCCCTTGTGACAAAAAATCATTTTCCACGGCCAACTGACCGATCTTGGCATGAAGCTCCTTGATCTCACCTTCCTTATTCTCAGCCTTCTTGACCTTGTCCGAGAAAACCCCGGCCAGCCCTTCAATCGCCTGCCGTTTCCATGTGCTCACTTGTGTTGGGTGGAGTTGCCGCTTGGCCGCAATCTCATGAACCGTCTTATCCCCGCGCAGCGCCTCAAGCGCCACAGCAGCTTTAAACTTGTCTGAAAAGTTCCGTCTCTTCGTCATTTTAATATCCATTCGTTCGTGGTGGATACATCTTAGCACGCTGTCTAAATTTGCCGGACCACTTCAGAACCATGCCTGAAATCCCATCCTTGCCGAACAAGGTTTTGCACGAATATATGGATCTCCTTGCTTTTACTGTAGCGCATCATGCCACCTCGCTGTAGCGAGCCGCATAACGATTGGCTGAAAACCTCATTCCGCTGAAGGCGGACGAAGCACCAACCTCAAGAATGGGTGGGCTGTATTGATAGCCGTTTTCGCGTGTGTCCTGCCCATTTTGATAGAACTGCCCGAGGGGGTCGATCATGATGTAGGATTCAAGCATTTCAGAATTGTTTTCCACACGGGAAATTTTCTGGAACGCCTTATGGCGCATAACAAATTCCGCAAACATCAGGTCGTTAATTTCGAGGTTTCTGTTCACAACCGGCAACATCCGCAGGATTTTCCACTTTTCGGGGGAAAGCATCCGGACTAGGCCGCTGAAATTCTCATGGACGTTGGCGTCATTAACGACTGTGTTCACCTTCAGCTTGAGGGCGGGATGTGCATCACGGGCGGCTTTGATATCCTTTGCCAACCGGGTTACATCCAGCTGGTTTCCGCGCCGGCCCATCCGGCCGATGCTCTTATTTACCTGCGTATCGGTTGAATCAAGGCTCAACCCCAGCCAACTCATGTACGGGGCCAGTTCGTTCAAAAGGTCCGCCGTCAGGCGGCTTCCGTTGGTGATCAGCGAGGTATTGAAGCCGATCTCGTGTGCAAAACGAACCAGTTCCGGCATCTGTCCAGCATGAAGCAACGGCTCGCCGCCGGCAAAATTCAGCCGCACGTTTTTCCACCGCATTTCGTTATACAGCGGGTTATCCATGTTCCCCGGGCGGAAAAAATCGTAAACCTGCCGGATCAGGTCGCGGGACGCCTGAATACCTTTGACGACGTCGCGGCTTCCTTTCTGATTTTCCCAAGCCGAATAGCAGTATTTGCAACCGTAGTTGCAGGCTTCGGTGATATGCCAGTTGATGACGAGTTCGCGGGTTTTGATGAAGGTGCTCATTACACTTGTCCTCCATTTTTGGTAACCTGATAACACAGGCGGAAACCGATCTTCATTGACTTGTATTTGCCATCACTACTCGGGTGAAAGGGGCCGTGCGCTGGGTTCTCTTTGTATTTCCCCGCGAACGTAATATCGCACGGCGGGCATAACCCCCATGCATTAATAGCTTGCCCGAATGGGAACAGCCATTCACTGAACCACGGAGAGCGGACCACTTTCAGGCCGGCAGGACTGATTTCCTGTGGCAAGGGTTTTTGATTGTAGCGCAAGGTCCACTTATTGAACGCTTCTTCGATCAAATAGTCGGGACGCTTTCCTGTCTCCGGCTCGTAAGCCTCATTTTCGGGACTATAAAATGTGAAGGGGCTATCGGTGTATATTGAGTGGCCCAATGTGATAACTTCATCACGGTCAGGCGCAAGGTTTTTCAAACCATTAGCCAGAGTTACAAACTGGTCAGGATCAAGCAACTTTAATGGTAAGTTCTCGACGCCCCTGCGCCAAGAGGCATATGCCAGCGCATCATACCACGTGACTGCAGCCGGAAGATCGGCGGACTCGAATTCCGGCCCCGCAAAACGGCCTACGTCTTTCCGAGACGCCCTGTGACGGGCATAACCCTCTTTGTTCTCGAGGAATTTTGCAAACTGGCCAACCGTGATCAAATCTGTGAAACACAGACCGCCATTGCCATCTTTTGTGTAGTGATAGCCAACCTTGGGGGAATTATAGCGAAACGATGGCCGGAAGCGCCCCTTCCTGGTAAGATGCTCCTTCAGAAACTCCTCACCCGTATAATCGACACGGTTCGAGGGTTCTGAAACTGTGCCAAGGCACATTTTGTTGGCTTCGTGTTCATCCTGCTCTTTCCAACCGTCATATTGGAAATAGCTCCAAAGCGAAAACTCATCACTCCTGCTTTGTATGCGGATATCTTTATCCCTGAGATAGGGGAAGTAAGGGTTCTTTGGAAATTTTTTGGCGCGCATGTTTTTGTAAAAGAAATCATAGCGCCCGTCGGCAAGTCGTAAAAACACCAGATGGCTGTTATACGGAATGACTTCGGCCCAGCCGGCCTTTGTGCCACGGATCAGAGTGGACAGGATTTTTCCAGCCTTTTCCAGATTCGTGCGAAGCTCGTCATCAAGCCGATAGAGACAGGCAACAGGCTGTGCGATCAACGGCTCGCAGAACTGGTCTCCTAAATAGTTGGCATGGTACAATGCGTCGTGAAACGAGCACTTTCCACCATTTATATGTATTTCTAGCCATGCAGGAATTTCGTTGGGGTCGATTTCAAAAACTTCCTGCCCAATCTGTGTCTTGATCTGCATGTCTGGGTGATTTTTTGCCAGTTCCAAAAGGTCCCAATAATTGAACCCGTCGCCAATGAAGATTTTCTCTGGAAGGAGGCGGCCGGAATGAAAGAGGCGGCCGGAAATCTGTTCCGGATAGAAGTTATAGAACGTGTCGTCCGAGTCATGCGCCAGAATATCCTGGCGTTTTAACAGATGGTGCTCCTCCATAAACGGCTTTATGGATTCACTGTATTCTTTTGTATAGCTGGCCCAGCCTCCTTTTATGCCAAGCGATTTGGCAATAAAGTTGAGTGCCGTCGAGTGTTTAAATTTTGTTTCACTATCACGCCCCTCGTGACACGCAAAATGTGCTGATTTCTTAAGGCTGTCAGGTGCGAGATCGGTGATTTCTGCAAAATGCAGCTTTTTAAAAGGTAAGTAAGATACGGACATGTTTCATCTCCAGTTAACGCGCAGTCTGCATGCGGCGATCAGGAATGGAAACATTATAACCAGTATCTGGTTCTGCGTTTTATTGCAGTTTGCATCTTTTGTTTGTGCGTTACAGACTTTGTGTTGCCAACCGCCGGTGATGCTTTCCTTCAATCTTATCTAGGCGAGGCATTTGGAAAAAACAAGAGGCTGCCGATATTTATGTTCGCAAAAATGACGGGTTAGAGAATTTCGCTGCTTGTTTTAAGAGACGCTTCTATAATCTACATCCCCGCGCCTGCTCCCGCATGACGGCATAGTCGCTCAGCATCTCCACAATCGCTGACCCTTCCTGCAAAGCCCGCACCTCCTAGGCTGCGCTTGTCTCAAACCCCGCGTCATACTCCACCACCGGTGGGCACACACCGGTGGCTCGTTCAGAACTCACCGTCGCGCAGGCGCTGAGCAAGCTCGTCACGATCATGAGGGCGGCGAGTCGTGACCTCGAGCATTCGGCGGTGGATTTCATTGGCTTTCTCCGTATTTTCAATGCGTTCCGCCAGCCGTCCGGCACGCTCGCCGGAGCGGCGCAGGGACAGGAGGAACAGCGATATTGTGAGGGCGATGGCTGCCCATTTTCCGACAGCCAGGGCAAACCGGCTGCCGGTGAACCATGCAATGAGAGCACCCATCAGCGCTGCCCCTTTCGCCAGTCGTCCCAGCGGGCGTAGATGGTTACGCTGACTCCAAGCAAGGCGACAGCAATGAACAGCCAGCGGATTGTGTCGAGATAAGGGATCAGCGGCTGGAGGGCGAATTGGGTGTCGGTGACGGCCTGCTGCACCACCTCGACGCCCGCCGCACCGATTGTGGCCACACCCGCTGCGCCGCCACCTTTCATGTCAAACAACTCCTCTTCTCCACTCATCTAGTGCCGCATTCCCACCCTGCCCATGCTCCAATTCCGTTTCATCCGCCGCCACCCTTGGGCTATCAGGCCGCAGCGCCCGAATGGCTTCGGTGCTTTGCACGATCTCCCGCACTTGCTGCACCGTGGGCGCTTTAGCGGCGCGCATGTAATTCAATTCGCGCGCCCCGAAATAAAACGACACCACAGCCCCGAGCAACCACCAAAGCGGATCAGGGATAGCCGAAAGCCCCACCATGCGTTCCGCAAAGCCCACAGGGTCACGCATGGCAAAGCTGAATAGCCAAATAGTGCCAAAGGCCATTGCCGGGCGTGGAAGACGGTTTAGCCCGTCCACAAGCGCGTTGAACCAGCCTTTGCGCTCGGATGCCGCAAACTCGGCGGCAACCTTGTAGCTGATGTCGATGATCTCGGCGGGGTCATCGCCCGCGGCACGGATACGTTCGACCATACGGGCCAGTTGTGTCTGATCCCAGGCAACCCGCTTGGGCAGATCGGCTTTGACCGTGATCTCGCCATCCGCAAACCGAACTGTTCCGGGATCTTTTTGTGCAGACCGGCGCAGATCATCGGCCTGATCGGCGTATTTGAGCGCCAGCGCCCCATCGAGCCACTCGCAGGCCATCTTGGACGAGCGCAGCGCCTTGGTGGTTTCCTGTTGCAGGCGGGCCAGCTCTGCCGCCGGCAAAACCGCGATTTCGCCCACGGGCATGTGTTTGAGCGCCTCGAGCGTGATGTGATTGGGAATGTTCATGTCCATCCCCCTCACGCCATGGCGCCCGAAATGTCCCTGCGGACATTCGGGGTTGCCTGGCGGATCTGTTCGGCCTCGAAAGCCTCCACATCCTCGAGCCGGTAAACGACCCGCCCGCCAAGCTTGATGAATTGCGGGCCTTCACCGGCCCAACGCCACCGCTCCAATGTGCGCGGTGAAATGTTCCATCGAGCCGCAAGCTCGATCTGGTTGAAATGTCTGACAGGCATGGGCCTCTCCACGAAGTTAATGGTTGCGTTTCTCCCCGACACGTTTTGGCGTCTGGAATTACCCATTAATTTCAGTGTTTTGGCCGCCTAATTATATTATCAGGCTCAATTTTCTTTGTGACATGCCGCACGAAAAAGGCCCTGAAAAATCAGGGCCCGAGCGGTTCAATTGTGACATGATACCAGTTTGTTTGTGACATCGCCCATCAAGGCTCTGTGGGTGGCGGTCCCTTTTTCTTGATATCCGCGAGGGCAACTTCGCGCAGATTCGGGTTGAGCCGATAACCTTCGCTGTGAAGGTTATCGATGAAACTGTCCTCATTCAAAGGAATGCCGAGATCCGTAGCCAGGGAAGCAAGCTTCTTGCCTATGCGACTTCGTTGTTGGCGGATAGACTGTTCGGTCTTCCCCAGAACCTTGGCCAAATCCGGCGCCGAAATATACCCCGCAGCTCCTGCCTCGTTCTTGGCCGCCCGAAAACTGGTCAGCAATTTTTCAACCAAAGTGTAATCGGCACCCTCAAGCGTCAGGCCGTTGCGAAACAGGATATGGTCGTTTCTGTCATCCACAGCGAAGTCAAGAATTGGTGTTCCGAGCCGATCCATGAACTCTTTCGCCTGAGCATCATAGTCAGATGGCGGCTGAATGGTGACATTTTCAACGCTTCTCGACAAGGCAAGCAGAGACCCCGGGAGAATTTCGCCTTTGACCAATGCCTCGGCATTGTCGCGGAGGGCTTTCACCATGACTGAATCAATCGATGTCGCTTGTCGCTGGAACATATCAAACAGCCGGGTTCCAGCCTCCTGCGTCGTCAGGCCAGGGAATTCACCCAGGGCCGAAACAAACTCGGAATATTCCAATAGAAATCTGTGTTGGGAAACGCCCCTCAGCTTGTTGAAAAACGCGACATAGTTTAGCGCCATCCGCAGATTTTCGTTTCCAGTGCGGTCAGCGGTCAGCAGATCGAGGCGATACGTTGATGCTGGTTCATATTCCTCCATGCCTGCAGCAAGCACGGCAAAGCGACGGTCGATACACTGCGAGCATTCACCACAATGCGGCTGGGCCGTCGTTCGCATATGTGTTCTCGTGCAACTGCACGTCATCGGAAGTAAGTCAGGCATCCCCGCTTTGTTGATCAGCAGAACCACTTCCGGCTTTGTCATCCATTGCAGTGGTGTATCGATCGAGATTTCCCGTTCCAGTATCTGCGAAAACAGGCGTTCCAGGCCACGCAGCACCCGGGGATGAGTAGTTCGGGTTGCACGCCCGCCCACAATGTCACCCGATACTGGCGGGTTCATGCTGACAACACCATTTTCGTAAAAGGTAAACCGGTCTTTTCCCGCCATCCGGGCAATGACCAGACCAAGGCAGGCAAACAGAAATGATCGGGTGCGCTGGGTGTGTTCCACGGTTCGTGCGCCGATATTGGACACGCAGACGGGCACAAAGGACACCTGCCGTTGATAGCCGCGCTCCTTCAATTTCTTAATCAGCGTATCCTGAACACTGCGGATTTTCGTTGCGCCGGAATGGCCAACGAGCAGAAGGGATTTGTTGTTTTGCACGATGTCATTCACCGCGCCTGCAAAGGAATCTATTCCGCCCGAGAACAGCGACACCTCGTCCACGCTTGGCGCTGCATCTATCAGGTTGGGAAAATACTGCTCCTGAATTTCCGCCGGGTTTTCCGAAAGCGTGAATTCAAAAGTGTAGGCATCATCTGACAGGAACCCGAGCGTGTCGCACAACTCCTTCTGAATTTGAGTATCGGACCAGACGTCGGGGCAACGGACCGGAATGTTTAAGTGAAGATCCCGACGCCAGTGATTGCCGTAATCCTTCAGTTTGTCCGAGCCACGGGAAGCGCGTTGATCTGCGCAAAACACATAGGCGGCGATTTCCAGCAGATCGGCGAGCAAATCAGGAACATTCCCAAGCATCCCACGCGTGATATAGTCGACGCGCAGATTGACGTTCCTGGCTTCACCCTGAACATCCAGCACGATGGCATCTTTGTCGCCAGTTGTTTGGCCACCGCAATCTATCTGGAATTTTCTCACGCTGTTCCCTTTCTTGCATCGAGCTCCGCCTGCATTTTCGTGACCGTGTGGCTTGCGAACCCACGAATGGATTTCTCGGAGATTTCCTTGCCCTCGTGAAAATGGTTCTTGCCCAGCCAATCCTTTGCAAAGCCTCGCATGATCATGGAGGATTCATTGCAATGCCGGGTGATCGCGCCATTGAAATTCTCGACATCATTCAAGGATCTGGAAACCCGGTCCGGACCGACCATCCGGTGCAGATCACGGTCAACGAAGTAATGGATTGTGCGATCGACGAAATTTGCCATGAACTCCTGCGCCATAGCTCCGAACTGTTCGGTCGAATGCAGGCTCGCCACTGTAGACCGGATGTCATCCGGGCTGGCATCCCAAAGCGAGGGCAGGTTTTCCACCACACGGTTGCCGAAGGCAGAAAGCGCTGCCTGCCGGGCCAGCTCCCCGAGGTCTCCGGTATCTGCATTGGGCATTCGCTGTGCGCATTCCAGATTGTTGTTGAAATCAACCAGCACATCCGCGACCGACGCATAATTTTTCCCGTCCAGACCAATGGCTTGCAAGGCGGCCGTCGCGTTTTTATCAGCCATGGCCTGCGGAATTCGGACCAGCAGCCACAGCGCACGAATGAACACGGGGTCCTTGAGCGCTTCTTGCAAAGCGTCCTTGCCGAAATCAGTAATCTGGTCGACCAGATCATCCGTGGGCGTACCACCGGACACCAGAAATTTTATAATCTCTGGCAGGCTGCTGTGTGCCGGCAATTTGCCCAAACGCTGATGGCCCATTTCAACCCTCTTGAGAAAGTGTGAATGCAGTAAAATCTGCCCGTTCACTCCAAAATACGGAACCTTTCGTTAGTAATTCGACAAAGAAACGTTTCCTTGCTATCCTTTGGCAAGCACATTGCCAAAGAAAGGCGCAAAGCACAACCATGACGATATCGGAAAATTCATCTCGTCTCGGAAAACTCGTCACGATTTCAACTGCCGGAGAGGTGGCGAAGGCGTTCATCCCGCCTGCGTTGCCCCCCTTGCCGATGGTTCAGATGGACAAGCTTTTTGGCCCGCTGGAGCGGGCCAACAGGGCGCTGGGGCGGCTCGAAGGGATTACCTCGATCCTGCCGGATACGCCGTTGTTTCTCTACATGTATATCCGCAAGGAGGCGCTGCTGTCCTCGCAGATCGAGGGCACGCAGTCGTCACTCTCGGACCTTCTGTTGTTCGAAAACGAAGAAGCCCCCGGCGTCCCGATCAACGACGTGGTCGAGGTGTCGAACTACGTGGCGGCTATGAACCATGGGTTGGAGCGGATCAGGGCCGGCTTTCCGATTTCCCTTCGCCTCATGCGCGAAATCCACGAGGTTCTGCTGGCCAAGGGGCGCGGTGCCACCAAACAGCCCGGCGAATTCCGCCATTCGCAAAACTGGATCGGCGGCACCCGTCCGGGCAATGCGCTGTATGTGCCCCCGCCACCGGAAGCGGTGCTGGACCTGATGTCCGACCTCGAGGCCTTCATCCATGCCGACACGCCCGCCGTACCAACGCTGGTCAAGGCCGGGCTGGTGCATGTGCAGTTTGAAACCATCCACCCGTTCCTTGACGGCAACGGCCGTCTTGGCCGGTTGTTGATCACGCTTCTGCTCTGCGACAAAGGCATTCTGAAGGAACCGATCCTTTATCTCAGCCTCTATTTCAAAACCCATCGCAGGTACTATTACGACCTGCTGCAACGGGTGCGCGAGGATGGCGACTGGGAGGCCTGGATCGAATTCTTTCTCGACGGGATCACGGAAACCTCATTGCAGGCCGCCGATGCTGCCAAGCAAATCCTGTCGCTGTTTGAGGAGGATCGCGTCAAGATCGAAGGCCTTGGGCGCCCGGCAGCCTCGGCCCTGCGGGTGCATCAACTGCTTCAGCAAAAACCGATCATCGCCATCCCCGATGCGGCCCGCGAAACCGGCATGTCAGCGCCGACCGTTGCCAAATCCATCCAGCATCTGCGCGACCTTGGCCTGTTGCGCGAAATCACCGGCAAGCAGCGGGGGCGCATGTTCGTCTATAGCGATTACCTGGGCATCCTTAGCCAAGGGACGGAACCAATCTGATGCGGGGGAAGCCATGATAGAATTTCTGACCGTAAATGACGACGATCCAGCCCTGGCGCATTCCCCGATGGTGCGCGCCATCGGCAAGACCTTCGCCTATATCGCCGAGAACGGCCCGATTGGTTTGACACCATCAATGGCCTTCAAACGGGTGTTCGTGCATTGGGCGGCAGCAGAGTTCGACTGGCCCCGACTGTCCGAGGCCGAGCTGTTCAGCGTCAACAAGGTGCTGAACGAAATGGATTTCTGGCCGCTGATGGATATCCACGACACGCTGATCGCGCTCAAGATCGGGCGGCATTACAAAGGCAGCTTCCGCCTGACCAAGGCAGGCCAGTCGCTGGTTGGCTATCCCGGGCGACTGTTTGGCATCATCACCCCGTTCTATCTGTTCGAGTTCGACCACCAGCGCTTTGCCCGCATGCCGGAACGACCACTCGGCAACTGGGATATTTTCCTGAATGTGCTGAATGTCGAGGCCGAAAACGGCATCACTGGCCGCGACATTGATCGCGTTTTTTATGGCATCCATGCAAAGGCGCAATACAATCGTGATCTGGCAAGCCTCTACGCGCAGGTCCTACGTCCGCTGATCTGGACCGGCCTGCTGGCGGAACACCGCGACAAGGGGGATTGGATCGAAGAGGCAGTGTTCACCAAAACACCGCTTTGGCATGCGGCGTTGCGGCTCGACACGGACGACATTGTGAAACCGGCGATGCGTCACTGACCGGATACTTGGGCGAATCAATTCGGATGGAAAATTCGAAAGAAGAGTCGCCCAACCTTTGATCAGCTTTCTAATGTTTTCGCCCCACCACGCGCGATTGCGCCAACCTGTTGATATTACTTGATATACTATCACTCATCCCTTTCATACGACAAAACCAACTCACTCTCTGGAGGTCGTTATGGAAGAACAAATCGTGGGGTCGGACCCTTTTCCGGTGGACAGGATGAACGCAGAGGAGCGGCTCTCCGATCTGGGCTGCATCCTAGCGGCGGGCATCCGGCGGATGCGCGGGGCACAGCCGGAAACCGGTGAGCCAGAATCTGATACACCCCGATATGTCGCGGTGGTCGGCAAAAGCCGTCGCGGGCGGCGCACCAAGATCCGGATCGGGGGTGGCGAATGACGTCTGTCCCTTCATCCCCGCCCAAGCCGGGTGAAAATCCCGCCACCGACCAGACCGTTCTCTCCCGCCTCGCGGCCCTGAAAACCATGAGCGTGAACGAGTTGAAGGGAGAATGGGAACGGCTTTTTGCCACCGGCGCGCCCAACAACAGCCGGTCGTATCTGGAAATCCGCATTGCCTACCGCATTCAGGAACTGACCCATGGCGGGTTGTCCAGGAAAAGCCGCCAGATGCTGAAGGCGCTTTCGGCCGAGATGCACGGCAAGGGGCTGGGCGGTACACCCAAAATGCTGGATGATCGAAAACCCATCCCCGGCACCCGCCTGATCCGTGAATGGCAGGGCGTCACCCATGTGGTCACCGTCCAGCCCGACGGGTTCGATTATGACGGCCAGCGTTACAAATCACTCTCGAAAGTGGCCAACACCATCACAGGAAAACATTGGAACGGGTTCGCGTTTTTCGGCCTTGGCCGCGCCCGGAAAGGCGGGGCCTGATGGACGGAACGCGACAAGGCACGCGAAAGCTGCGCTGCGCCATTTACACCCGCAAATCCACCGAGGACGGTTTGGAGCAGGAATTCAACACCCTCGATGCCCAACGCGAGGCCTGCGAGGCTTATATCACCAGCCAGCGCTCCGAAGGCTGGGTCGCGGTGCGCGAGCACTATGACGACGGCGGGTTCTCCGGCGGCACGCTGGAACGTCCCGCGCTGCGCCAGATGCTGGCCGACATCGAAGACGGGCTGGTCGATGTGATCGTGGTCTACAAGATTGACCGCCTCAGCCGTTCGCTGATGGATTTCGCCAGGCTGGTGGAGATTTTCGACCGCAATCAGGTGACCTTCGTTTCGGTCACGCAATCCTTCAATACCACCACCTCCATGGGGCGGCTTACCCTGAACATCCTGCTGAGCTTCGCCCAGTTCGAGCGCGAGGTCACTGGCGAGCGCATCCGCGACAAGATCGCCGCTTCGCGCCGGAAGGGCATGTGGATGGGTGGCAGCGTGCCGTTCGGCTATGTGCTACAGGATCGCAAGCTGGTGCCCCATGACACCGAGGCCCCGACCGTGAAGACGGCATTCGAGCGCTACATTGACCTCGGCTCCAGCACTCTGCTGGCGCGGGAATTTCAGGCCAAGGGCGTGACCACAAAGGCCGGCAATCCACCGAACTCGCAATTCGTCATCCGCATGCTGCAAAATCCAGTCTATGCGGGCATGGCGCGGCACAAGGGCAGGAGTTTTCAAGGCGAGCATGAGGCCATCGTCGATCAGGCCACATGGGATCGCGTGCAAGAACGGCTCAAAGCCAACGGTCGAAAACACCGGCGCGGGCGACGCCCGAAAAACCCCGCCTATCTGCGCGGGTTGATCTTCCATGAAAACGGTGCGGCCATGACCCCGCATCACACCGGCAAGAAGCACAAGGAATACTGCTACTACGTCTCGACCCATTATCTGAAGGTCCGTCACACCGCGCCCTCAACCGCGCCACAGCGCCTTGCTGCCGGTATCGTCGAAGGGGCGGTGGTGCGCGAGTTACGCCGAGTCTTGCGTTCCCCCGAAATTGCCGCACGCACGGCAACGGAACTGGGCAAGCGCACCGACACCAGCGAAGTTGCCGCCGCCCTGCAGGATTTCGACACCCTATGGGCGCAACTTTTCCATAATGAGCGCGCCCGCATCGTTCAACTTCTGGTGCAACGCGTAACCGTCACCGGCGAGGGGTTGGCGATCGACCTTAGGGCCGACGGGTTGAAGGGGCTGGCGGGTGAATTGATGAGCCAACAGGAGGCAAGCGCATGACCACCCCCGACACCTTCCGCATATTCGTCCCCCTCGAATACCGCCGCCGCAACGGCCGCACCCAGATCCTGCCCCCCGAGAACCGGCTCGATGCTGAGGATCGTCAGCAGGACCCCCACATCTTGCGCGCTCTAGCCCGCGCATGGGAATGGCGGCGTAAGTTGGAAACTGGCGAGGCCAACACGGTCAGCGATCTAGCTGCCGTTGAAGGCCTGTCCGACCGCTTCGTCAGCCGCCAGATCCGGATTGCCTATCTCGCGCCAATGGTCGTTGAGCGGTTATTTGTGAAACAGGAAATCCCAGCCGTGAAGATCGCCGATCTTATCGACGTGGCGGCGAAGCCATGGAGTGACCAAGAGAAGGAAGTGTTTGATAGAAAATATTAATTTCGGTGCTTTTATTGTTCCGTTGATAGATCATGAATTTGGCAGCCTTCTCCCAGTCTTTCTCGCGCCAGATCAACGACGTGTTCATGATGCGTAAAATACAGGGCTTGCCCAGTCTGGGAGATTTCCCCGAGCAAATCCAGTGCCGCAGAGGTTCTTGTGTTATCAAAAGTTTCCAGAATGTCATCGGCTATGAACGGGAGCGTCGTGCCATCGGCGACAAACTGACCATACCCCGCAAGCCGCAATGCCAGATATAGCTGAAACCGCGTGCCCTTGGACATTTTGGCGGCAGAAATGGAACGGTTATCCTCACCCCGAACAGCAAGCAGGACTTCGTTCTGCCCGTCGGGTTGCGTCGCCAGCCTGGCATATCGCCCGGCAGTCAGCTTGCTGAAAGCCTTTTCCGTGGCGGCCAGCATGCCGCTGCGGTGACTGTCACGATAGCGCGTCAGGGCCTGCTCGGCCAAAAGTACTCCCAGCCTTAGACGCAGGCTCTTTTTGGCTTCTTCGGATATGTCCAGCAAGAGAACCCGCCGTTTTTCCTGCAATCTGGCGACGGCATCATCGCCACCAACCGCCGCAAGCGCATCTTGGGCCGCGCGCAAATCCCCGATGGCGCCTTCAAGCGTCTTCTCCGCCACTGCGAGGTCCGCTTCTACCGCTTGCAGGCTCGCAGTGGCTGCGGGAATGTCCGTTCCTTCAAGGATTTCCAGTGCAGCGTCGAAATCATTCTGCCCCAGGCGAAGCGCGATGCGGCGCTGCAAATCCGCGATCCCCTCGCGCAGCCCATCAGCTTTTTGGGCACTTGAGACAGCATTCAGCAAATCTTCGGTGGTTTTGATCGCGGTTGCGTCGGGAAATACCGGCGCCATCTCCTCAACAGAAGTTGCAATGCCTTCGAATTCTTTTCTCACGCTGACCAGCGTATTCTCTTGTTCCTGAATCTGTGTTTTCAGGATTTGGAAATCATGGCTGGCCTGTTCGGCTAATTTCAGTCTGCTCTGCATATTTCGTTCCAGAACGAAGGCTTCTGAATTCTGATCGCCCCCCAGCCGCGTATTCAGGTCGCATACGGCTTTGCTGAAATCATCGGCATCTGTTTTCATGGCCTTGATCCGGCCACCCAGTTTTTCGCGCTCCGACAACCAAGGCCCGAGTTTGCGCAGGGTCGGCAAGGCATCGTGAAAGTCTGAGGGGTTGTCAATTTTCAGAGGTGAGGCATCAGCCTGCACGCGCCATTCGGCCTTGGCATCCGCAATGCCTTTTTCCAATTCCTCGACTTTTTGTTCGCGCTTTGCCAGCTTGGCGCGGTTTTTTTGAATCGCGCGCGCGCGCTCCTGCGCGCGTCCCGCATCCTCAAGGGTTTTGCGCGCCATACGGGTAAGGTCGGACAATTCCCCGGCTTCCGGGGCAGCGCTCAACGCCTTGCGCAGAGCCGTCTCGACCTTGGCGATATCCGTCTTCGCACGGGTCTGATCCTCTTTCGCCTGCGCAAGGGCTGCGGTGGCCTTGTGGGCATCTGCAAGTGATTTCAGCCAAGACTGCAGATCGTGCGGATCAAAACTTTCTGGCAATGCAAGTTGTTTGAGAATGTCGGCAAACGCGCCTTGTTCAGCCTCAAGCGCTTGTGCGTGCGCCTCAACCTGCGCTTTCCAATGGGCCTTTTGTGCCGTCAGGTCGGCTACGTTCATTTGCAGCTCCCGCAACTGCGCCAGCCGGTCGGCTGCCTCAAGCTGCGCATCCTGTATGGTGTCCACCCGCACCAGTTCTTCATGAAACCTGTCCGCACTCTCCCGCGTAAGGGCCCGGGCATGCTCGTCCCAGACGGAATCGCGACGTGCGCGCGCCTCTTGCTTGTCTTCATCCGTAAACAGGCTGGCATCTGTTTTCATGGTGTCGAGGCGGGCCTCAATACCGGCCAGTTCGCGCGCCACCTTGTCAAAATCCTGTCGCGCTACCTTGTGCGCATCCTTCAGCGCTATGTGCTCATCGGCGATCCGTCGCGCCTGATCTTCAGTCACCGAAGCCACCGGCAATTGGTCAGTGCCCCCGTGCCACGGCACAAGGTTTGCCAACGCATCTGTGACGGCATTCTTTTCACGGCTCACGGCGGCATTGGCTTCGCGCAATTGGCTGGTCAGGGCTTCAGGTTGAAGGCGATCCAGGAGGGCGCGAAGATCATCAACTGATGGAATGGCTTGTTTTTCGTCGGCTTCTCCTTCGGTGATTTCGTCCAGTTCCCCCTTCGCGCCACGCACTTCGTCGCCCGCAGCGTCAAGCGCCTCCCGTGCCGTTTTCACTTCGTTTGCCAAGCGCTCAAGCCTGCCAAGGGCGGGCTCGGCCAGCTGTGCCGGATCAACCTCGGTCAGACCCAAATTTTCCATGGTCTGCTCAATATCCGCACTCAGCTCTGTCAACTCCCGCTCTCGTTTCGGTAAGTCATCGCGTGCCGTCAACGCCCGAGAGCGTGGCGCATCCATCAGTTGTTCAATCTCCGGCCCGACGGCAAGGATGTCGGGGTCCGGCTTGATCTCGGCTTGATTTTCACGGAGTTTTTTGAGCGCATTCTGCGCCGCAGTTTCTTTGGCTATAGCCGCAACCTCACGCTCACGTAGCTTGCGGGCCTGCTCGAGCCAGGTCTTTTTAAATACGGTATAGTCTTTCACCGCCTCCAGATCGGAGTGCAGCCCACCCAGTTCAGCCGACAGGGGCAAGCATTCGATGACAGCATCAAGCCGGGCTTTGTCGCCCAGCAACTTGTCTCGCGCCTTGCGTGCGGCCATTTCCCCCGTTTCAGCAGCTTCCAGCGCCGCGCGCAGGGCACGAAAGCGGCTGGCATTCAGGTCGACATCGCGGATTTGCCCGTCCAGATCTTTCAGCTTGCGACGGGCCTCGGCCAAATAGCTTTTGCGCGCAGATTTCTTGTGAAAATCCTCCGCCGCCTCGCGCGCCTTGTCCAGCACACCGCTAAGATCAGAAAGCCCAGCGGCTGCAGAAAACAGAAGTTGGCCAAGGTCGCCATGGCTGGCAAGAATATCATCGCCACCTTTTTCGATCGTCTCGTCATCAAGCGAGAACATCGCCCGATACTGCTCTCGGTTCATGCCGCCGAGTGCGCGGGCCAAAATCGCCGGATTAACCGAGTTGCCGTCGGCGTCAAGAAGACTGTTTTGCCGCTTCTTGATGCGGACCAACTCGCGTTCCGCCCCGTCGATTTCCAGACAGGCCCCGATGCGCATGTTGTCATAATCATGCAGGAAATCGTATTGACTGCGTGGCGGAACACCAAAAAGCAGATCCAGATAGGCTTCGAACGCAGTTGTCTTGCCCGCCTCATTGGGGCCAAAGATGATATGCAGATCCGCCTTGCCAGGCGCACGCGCCCCGAAGTCTAGCGAGAAATCGGTGAAGTGGCCGAAGCGAGTGAGATCAAGACGGCGAAGGCGCATTATCTGTCCCCCTCGGCTTCTTCACCCATCATCATGGCCACGACATCTTCGCAACCTTCGTCAAGAAACCTGGCAATCCTTCCCGCCGACGCGTCCTGATCCGCACCAAAAGTGGATCTGATTTCCGGCGGAAGTTCTCCCACCAACCACTCTGAAATTTCCACTGCGCGGGCCATGACGGCCTCGTCCTGCATCAGCGTTTGCATGAGCGCCTGCAGCTCAAACCTCGGGTCCTCGCGTTCTTCGGATGCTTCCGGTTGGCGCAAATGACATTCGACCTTTTCGATCCAGACGGTTCCGATGGCCTCGGCCGCTTCCCTGATCTGCTCACTGAGCAGGTCCATATCCCGGCGAGCTTGCCAGGCAAGCGGCGTCTGTCCTGTCAGTTCAACACGCAGGATGCTATTGCCCGCAGCCTGGGAAACCGCTTCTTTTAACGCAGCGGTGATCTGCGCAAGCATGCCACGCCATTCCTCCACACCATCCAGCGCACAGGGCAATCGGCTAAATTCAACCTGCGATGTGCCCCTTTCCTCCAGCGTGACCGTGCCATTCGATACGCTGACCATGGTGACCGTTTTTGTACCGGCCTCACCGACATCGCGCCCCTGCGGCATGCCGGGCATCACGATATGGGGCGCCTCGGAATGGACCTGCCGTTTGTGGATGTGCCCCAGAGCCCAGTAATCATAGCCATGGTTCTTGAGGTCCGAGACGGAACAGGGCGCGTATGTGTCGTGCCCCTCGGACCCCGCAAGGCTCGTGTGCAGCAAGCCGATATTGAAGCATCCCGCCACGGACACAGGATACTTGGGAAGTAGGCTTTCCGGTGCCTGCGGTTTGGAAAAGCTGACTCCGTGAATGGCGATGCCGTGTTCCTCAAGGTGCACAGTTGCGCCATGTCCAGTAAACACATGGACGTTCGGAGGCAGGTCCAGTTCCTTTGTGATGACACTCTCGGCGTCATGATTGCCGCGGATGATGAATACGGGAATGTCGGCGGCATTCAGGCGCTCCAACTGCGCCGTCAGAAATGCCGCTGTTTTCATGGAATGCAAATCTCGGTCATACAGATCACCGGCGATGAGCAGCGCGTGAACATTTTCCTCCAGACAAAGGCTCACGATCTGCTCAAGCGCGCCCCGCGTTGCGGACCCCACAAGGTCGGAAAGGACCTCATCCATGAGCGCGAGACTGTTTAAAGGAGCGTCGAGATGAAGGTCCGCTGTATGAATAAAGCGAAACATCCGAACAGTTTAAGCGACAACCATGGGTCTCGCCAAATGGTTTCGGAAGTTCTCACTCTTTCGCCCCACCACGTCCATTTCTGTTTTCTCTGATCGCGTGAGAGGATTTGATGCCGCCGCAACCGGTCAGCCATGAAATTCACGAAAACCCCTTGTTTTATTGGGCTTTCATAGACCGAACCAAATCGCCCCGAGGTTCGGTCGAAAAGAGAGAAACGGAGGCTAGAGAGCGTAGTGAGGTGTTTTGGCATTCTCGCACGTTCGGTCGCCAGACCTAAACCCCTTTGAAACATAAAGAAATTGACCCCCGCATCGGGGCATATCCGTCTTTCAATGAAGGCAGGTGGCGGAGGAGGTGGTTCTGGGGGCGAACGGTCTCTGGAGTTTGGGCAACTAACGGGCTGGCGTGAAATCAGAGCGCAATTGAACTGAACGGATGAGCCCTATTTATTTGGAGCGGCTGACCACCCTCCTCGATAATAATCTGGGCCTCTACTAGCCAATCACAAAATGTCTCAATCGCCTCACGTTCGGACTCGCATTGCAGACGTCGAAACAGAAAATCAGCTAGTTCAGTGCGCGAGGACGTCGTCTCCGGCATGACCCAAACTGCAACGAGTGCCTCAAAGAATGTGCGTGCTCGCATTGGCGCAGCCTCTTGGCTCAGGCCCCGTTCAAAAGCGTTGCGTGCCCTCTCTTTGATTTCGTTCTCAACCTGAAGCCCGTGCAGGAAGAGATCGGCGCATAGTATCCCTGTTGCCCCCTGGCTGCGCTGACGAGTCGCCCAGATGATGTCGTACGCGTCGACAAGAGACCCTGCCGCCATAAACGTAAGGCAATGGTTGGCCGCCTTTCGCGCAAAGCTAGCATCGTCGAAAAGGCGCCGCGATGACCAGGACCAGTTCATATGCAATCGGCCCATCAGTTGTCTGATCAGGCGCGCCAACCTATCTGATGGCAGCATCGCCATCGCCTCGGCCTTCTGAATGCCCAGAAGGCGGGCCAGCCCCTCCGCGCGATCTTCGAAGCAACGATCTTCCCAAGGCAAGAAAGTAGTCAGCGCGGCGTTCTGGACGATCGAGTTCTTCAGAGCCTCGTCTGGATTCTTCATCGCGAAAGAGGCAAGCACTTGGTCGAGCCGTATCATCAGGTGAGGCCGGTCTATGCGCGGCGTTCGCTGAAACGGGTTGATAAATACTGGTAAGGGTCCATCGCAAAGCCCTGTCTCCTCTAGGTCGAGGTTCATGTTGATCGCACTAGTGAAAACACGGATTTGATAGCTGGGCACCTGCCGATTAAGCCAGCGGGCCAATGCTCCCTCGGCCATGTCAACCGGGCGCGAAAAAGAAAGCTCATCGTCATCTCCCAGCTCGATGAAGTCGCGGCGCACAGTTGGGCCATCCGTCATGGCAAACACCGAGTCGATCACCTCAAGGTAGCTCCGGAGTTCATCGTCAGACGCATGAGGGACATCAGTTAGACCCACCTCGGCGGCTTGGAGGAGAGACATGTTCATCGGTGAGCGTTTTAGTTTGAAGCGAGCCAATGCCATGAGAGGGTCGTAACCATCGGAAGTGTCGAAATCGCGGATCCTACTGGTGACGAGGCCGATTGTACCGGTACCTTCAAGCGGCTTCACCTCAATTGGAACTGTTTGCGTACTGAAATGGGAAAGTGCCAATATTCGGGAAGGTGGGACGTTTCCGAGCGCGCGTATCAACGTTTCTGAAAACGCCGTGATTTCGGTTGGCGCCTTTGCTGCAACGGTGGCCAGACGTTGCGGTACCAACGCGGCAATCTCACCTGCGATCTCGCGTAATTCACCGTAGCAAAAGTCGATATCACCGGAGGTGACCTCGAGACTGCTGAGCAATTCGCCCCAATCCTGCGCTTTGCCGCGCAAAGCCGGAATATCAAACAGTGCTGCTTCCCTCTCGAGACTGCGAGCCCAACCTACCAGGTGGCTCGCAGCATCGAACAGCAGGGCCTCCAACTTATCACGGCGCGCAGCGTTGTCTCGCGCCTGTTCTGCGAACTCGGCCTCCGAGACCTGTTGTTCCTCGAGATCAAGCACCCATTCCGCCGCTTGAAACCGCTTTGCATCGCAAAGATAAGCAAAAACCTGCGGCAGGCCTGCTGAAGGCAACCACTCCTCTTCGAGTATGGCTTCGGCCAATTCGCGTGTCCAAGCCGCGCTGTCAGCACTTGCATTCCGCGAGTCAATTTTTTCAAGCAGACGCGGAAACCGCCAAAGCCAGTGATTCACCTCGCCATTAGGAGCGATATGCCCTGATGTGTGCGCGATATCAAGAAGCAGGCCGAGGGGTGTGGTCTCGTCAGCGGTGGAGCTTCCGGTGTTTAGCCAGCGCTCCGCCGCTTTACGCGTCGCCTCTCGCTCCTCAGAGAGTGAATCGGCATCATCTGATTCTGCAAACACGGCTAAAGACAGCATTGTTTCCAGAAAACGCGAGATCGAGGTGATCATTCCTTTCTTCAGTCCACCCACAAACTCCTGCAAATTTGCTCGCTGTTGGCGGCTCTCACGGTCTTTCTGCTCTACAATTCCGCGGCATATATTTTCACGGTTCCCCTTTGCTTTTAGCTTTTGGTAAAAGTCTTTCCCGAACTCCGCGAGCAGGATCCGACGTGCTTCTTCCGTGTCTCTAGGCACGGGGTCACGATTTTCATTCACCCACATTCGCGCTTGCTTCAGCGGGCCAAAATCTTCGCGAAGGAGGGCTTGGATCGCCCTGGCTTCCGTGTTGTTGCGATCACGCTGAAAGCTCTCGAGTCGATCGCGGAACATCACACCGTATTCTTGGGTGGAATATGCCAGTTTATCCTTACGCGACTGTGCCCATGAGAGAGTCTCTTCGTCCGAGGCCCTGGCAAAATCCATTAGTGTAGCGACAAAGATCCCCAGCTTTGTCGTAGGAAGGCTCGTTGTTTCTATGCCTACAAGGAGCTTGCGCCGCTTCGGATGCAGTAGGTTTATAGCAACCAACGCCAGCAACTGCTCGTTTGCCAGCATTCTCTTGTCGATGATGGGAACTGCAGCGAGTTCGGTCGGCAGGGTCAAGTCGCGGATCAGGTCCCGTATGATACGAGAGGCAAGCATGTGATCGGAAGTCAGCGCCTCGGCCATCAACGCGGCCTCGAAAATACTTCCTTTCTCCCATAGCTCCATCGCGTAAGCATTGCGCGAGACCAGCCCAGTGATAACAGCCGCTTTCTCAACAGCGCGCTGGTATTCAGGGTTTTTAATCTCTGCTGAATCGTCACGGCAACGCTCATACGTAAGCACATCAGTTTTGAAGGGCTCGATCAGAACCGATACGCCAAGATTGATCGAAACCCCCTCGTCGGCGTGCTGCACTTGGCTAGGCGCAGTACGCATGAGCCAGCGCCGGTAGAGGGTTGAAGAGAGGAAGTTAGGTGTGTTCAGGGAGTCCTCAACAGCAAAGTCAGACAGCTCAGGAACATGCACGTCGGGTTTGTGGCGTAGCAACAATGATAGCATTTGAAGAGGTTTGTCCTGTGCGTCCGCACCTTTCAAGATTACTCCAAGTGTAATCTTGTCCGAGCGCCTTGGGGCGACCAGAATTCTTGTCGAGATCCCGCTTGAGGCCAGCACACACCCAGCCGACGAAATTACGAATGGAAGGAAAGTGGCCCGATGGCGCATATCTTCGCTGCCGCTAGCCAAGTTAACCGTTAGCCCAGCGAATTTGGGGCTCTGCCATCTCGCGGCTAGGCGTTTCCATTCTTCATGGGGCTCGCCGAGGAACACAATGGTGCCTTCCTTGAAGCTGTACCGCAGGAATAGCTCTTCGATGACCTCCGTGAATTCTGGTGCTGGCGGCTCGGTCGGATTGACCCCGACAAAGAACGGTAAGTGCGGCTTGCTGGCTTTTAGCATTGCCAGCGAGGTCTCAAGGATTGCCATGCCGTGAACGCCTTCAGCGACAACAGGCGCAGACGTCTCAAATTCTCGCACAACCTCACTGATCATTTCTAATTCGCGCGCCCGAAGTCGGGCAATTTCCCGGAAACTTGCAGTATTGAGTTTTTGGCTTGTGGTATCTGCATCGGTATCATCGCGGTCTAGGCCCACCCCACCACCATCTTGGTTCAAGTACGCACTTTCCTGATCTGCGGCCGCGCTTTCTTCGAGTTCTTTCGTGAGCACAAAGAGCTTTCGCGCCGCATTCGCAGAGGCGGATAGCTGCGACGGTCTCCGGGCCTTGAAATTCAACCGGAGCGATGGATCATAGGAAGTTGGGTAAATAGCTTCAACCAATTCGTTAGTCACGTTGGTCAAGTGCAGGCCTTTCCCACGATCACCCTGCGGCGGCGCCAAAGTCGTAAACCTGAACCCGGTCAATGGGTTGTCAGGACTTTCCATCAACCCTCTTGAGGTCAACAAGACATCGGTGCCATCGGCTATCACGACCGGTGTATCAACAAAAACGTCCTTAGAATCGAAGTAACGCGCGATGACGCGGGTATGTGTCTGAGCTTCTCCGCGCTTCGCGTGCCTCTTCTGGGAAATGGAAGTCCGCAACACCTGAATTTCGTGCGAATTGAGCCTCGCGCCTGGCTGGATCAAAAGAAGCCTTTTGGCCTTCCAGTCACTGTGTTTCTCGGCATGGTCCACGAACCTTATGACGTTATTGGCTGTCGCCCTTGGCGAGATGACAATTGCCTGGTCTGTGAAACTCTCGATCAGATTGCGGGCTGAGTTCTCAGCGTCCTTGCGCCCGCTGAAAAACTGAACCTCGACCTGACGCGCCGACGTCCTGCCGATCAGGTCTCGCACCAACTCCAATGATCGGGCGGCTAGCGCCTGCGCCGTCTGGAAGGCGTCGGCGGTATTTTCCGGTTTGGCTGTTTCGACTAAGCCGAATTGCTCGATTGTTTTCCGGATATGCCCTGATAACGTATGTTCGTTCTTTTTCCCGGGCTCCTCGTTTGTTGGAATTTCAGCGAGAAAAAGATTACGCAGGGGGGTATCAAGGTTCAGGACCCCTTCGGCGATGACCGGTTCTATTCCCTCGGCCAACCGCGACATCTGAGCATTGCGGCTTTCCGATCCGACAAGCGAAAGCGTATCGTTGGAGTCGCGCGATACCGAAAAAAATACCCTCACTGTGAGGATATCTCTGAGTGTCGGCAGGACCTCCGGCGGATGGATTTTTGCTGTCAGTGAGGCCGACACGCTCTGCGCGCGGCGAAACTCTTCGTAAGCCTTGAGTGCCCGTAGTAGGTCCTGTTCCTTGAAATCCATGAACCGTTCGAGTGACACGCCCCAAGGTGCATTTTTTGAATCTGGATTGAACGCTTCGATTATGTAAGGTGGCCTTCCAATCTTGTCGAGCCGGTCACGGGGCGGTACGAATGCCTGGCCTGAAATCAGATCAAGGTAGCACGGTACCGACCATGGCGCCTCACCCGTTCCGAAGTTGTTGAATTCGGCATTAACTCCTTTCTCTTCAAGTTCTGCCTTCACTGGCAGCGAAAGGTGCAAGGTGGCCGTATTGCCTTGGACAATTAGCCACCCCTTGCGCCACATTCCATCGACGAGTTCACGACCGGCTGGCTCCCCTAGCCCCATCTGAAAGATGAATTCGTCAACCGACATCGGAGAGCCGTCGCGGTCGCGTCCTTCAATCAAGAAAATAGCCGCTTTCTCGAGATAAGACGGCTTGCCTTCGCCTTGCGGGCTCACATTGACGAGAAACTGGATGGCCGGAACAAAGAGGTGCCTGATACGCTTGCGATCAATCATGCGCAGCCATCCTTTCGGTGTTCAGCGGCACTCGGTAGCCTTTGTCAAAATACTCCACGACGTTCTGCCAGAACCGGTATTCGTCCTTTACAGCTTGCTCTTGCTGCGAACCTATTCCGAGTACGCGTCTATAGTCGTCCACGAGACCGCCGATCTCGCCATAAAAGTCCGAATTGCCGATAATAATCAGTTGTTGTCTGGCGCGACTAAGCATGACGTTGGCCCTCTCGCGTTGCAACAGAAAGCCGTAGTTGCGTAAAAGCGCGCGCTTAAACTCAGAAGGGTTGGTTTCATAGTGCGAAGGATTTTCTCGGTATTCACTGTCAAGTGAGCGGGTTAGCAGGAGTACCACCGTGTCGGCCTCGTCGCCCTGCGCTGAATCGGCACTACCGGTAACGTCTAGAATCTGCGTGAGCGCCTCTTCACGGTTCGCGGAAAAACCGTAGCGTACAGGGTCATTTCGCAGCGCGTTGCAGATCACCTCAAGTTGGCCTCGGTAAGGCGAGAGTATCATCAGTCGGTTGCCAATCGGGGCATAGTCCGGACTTGACTTGTTTTCTATCACTATCGGACCTGTACTCGAGCGATAGTGCGCGAGAATCTTTTTCAGAACCTGAACTTCACCACGATTGATGACTTTTCCAGCGAAATCGCGCTCATGATGATACGCGGCGCCCATGCCATCTGTATCGAGCCACACCAGAGAAGGGGAGTAATTGTCATCCGGTGCCAAGCCCGATAAATCAAAGATAGCTTTCGAGGAATCAAATTCCACACCTCCCCACCGCACCTTTCCGTCATAGAATGTCTGGCTAACAAGGTCGCCGATCGGCTTGACTGAGCGAAATTGAGTATCAAGGGTGTCAATCACCTTGGCGCCCGCAACCTTAGACTGAAGTTCGCCGCGTGCAAGTTTGACAAAGACTCGTTTGAATGGTTCCATCCACAGTGTAAGCTCGTCGGGATTGTTAGAGTAGTGCGCAAGTCCAGCGATCCGGTCGCCCGCAGCACTCAGGTCGTCCTGCCCTTCCCAACTCGCTCCACAAGCTCGCCGCGCAAGCCGGGTCAAGCGGGTCGAATCGAACGGTCCAATCTGCTTATGATCTCCGATAGCCACGAAAGAGCGCGCCTTGAGCATCGGAGAAATAAGTGAGTTAATCCAGCCGGTGCCAGCCTCTTCAATTACGGCAGCGTGAAACTGCTCTTCGAAATTTAAGGCTGTTTCCTCAGCCCGCCAAGCCGACGCGGTCGTCACGAAATGCAGGCTTGCATTCCGCCGGAAGCGCCGGTCAATTTCTTCCGGCGCTTCGCGCTTCGCTTCACGTAGCATTTCAAGTGCCTTGTCAGTGAAGTCCACGTTCTTCGACGTCAAGCTATTTCCCGGACTATACGGATGTGAGGTGCTTTGTGCCCGGATCTGATCGGCCCGGTGCTGAATTCTGTTACCTATCCGTATTGCCTGTCGTTCCGAATCGTATCGTTCCAATACCTTCGGGCTGACTCGAGCGGTCGAAGCCGCCGTCGCGTGCCGCATGATATGAAAACGGTCGTTGGCAGCCTCGCCATCCTTGTATTGGATCAGATCGGCGACGCGTTCCAGCGTCGTGTCAACCGAGGCATGGTTCTGCGCCGTTACAAGGAATTTCGCGCCCGCGTCCTCTGCTGAAAGTGTGTGATAGATGTATTCGGAAAGAGCGCGGGTTTTCCCGGTACCTGGCGGACCTTGTAGGTAGAAAGCAGGCATTGCATTGACCATATCCCATACAATGTCGGGCGCACTACCGCGTAAGTCGGCCCCAAAGCGTTCCGGTTTCTGCCGCGAAAGGGCCATGGTTGGATGCGGGCGCTGCAATTGCTCGAGTATGCGCGATTGGTGGCGCAAGTCGCCGAGCGCACGCAACTGGGCTTGGTAGAGCGACCAAGCAGCCATATCATTGGTGAAGACGAGCTGACCTTCGCCTTCGAGGTTTTTCATAGGCGCGCGGAGCCTGATTTCTCCCTCGTGAATGTCTTCTGGAAGAAGGTGCAGCCGCACTTGGACATTGTCTCCTCGTCTGAAACTAATGTACTCGTCGGGCCCCGAATGCTCTTCCAACCACGTCAAGAGTACACTTTGCAAGAAACGAGGCGGGTCTTCCATGGCGTCGGTAAATAGTAGATTTAGGTAGGGGTCGGCTTGTGTCTTCTCGTTGAATGCATCCAACATCAAGACCAAACTGACACCGTGATCGTTGTCACTCTGCCGCTTAACCTTGACCTGGAACTGGATCAGGCGCTGCTGTTGCCAGACGATCTCTGTCACGAACCGCATCGCGTCAAATGCCGCCTGATATTCAAGGTCAATATTCGGGTGGCGCAATCCCCCCAACAGATCAGTCCAAGAGCCGATCGGCGGCAAATCGCGAACCTCAATCTGCTCGGAGAGCCTGTTGTTCTCGATCGCGCCGGACTGTTTCGACAGGAGTAGAAAATTGGCATTTGGGAAAGTGATGCGAAACTGTTCGTGGACAAGTCCCACCATCGAATGCTGGCGCTGATCAATCGTGTAACGCAACATTAGTACGCGGTGGCCATAGTCGCCGTGCCGGTCCGAGCGCGCGTAGTCGCAATAGAAACTCACAGATCTGGCAACGATTACTATTTTGGCCCTGTCGTGTGCCGGCTTTTGGTAGCGATGCGGTACGAACCGTGTATAACCATCGGGATCGATGAAGATTGCTTCGGCAAATTTCAGTTCACGTTCAAGAAAACTCTCAAGCTGCTGCTCAGCATCCGGCGCCGCCACATCGAAGTTGAGAAGGTTGCGTAAATTTCGCCCCAGTTCCGGCAGCATCAACCTAGAGTCGAAGGAGATGGTGTAGGTGGCTCTTTCCCGCTCCTGGTATTCACGCGCCAGGGTCTGGCTGTTATCAAGGAGCATTCTCTGAAGTTCGAAGGCAGTCGGCCGTTCGGTTGCGTCGGCGTTGAGGCCAGACAGGATGATTTCGCGCAAAGTATCCGAGATGACGCTATCATCTTTTTCTCTGATCCAAGAGGCATAGACACCGAGAAGGACCTCAAGCGTCGTTTTCGCTTCCGGCCCGGAGCTCGCGGCTTCAAACGGACTCATCATCTCCTGCGGTGGCGGACCGTAGAACAGGTCACAGATGGTCATGCAGAGCCCAAAGACATCGGACTGCGGCATCACTGCGTCGCGTGTGATGTCTTGTTCCCGCTCAAAGAACATCGATTGCCCCAGCGGTTCGAAGAAACGGCGATTAGCAACGTTTCCCACTAGATCGTTTAGAAGTCTCGGATTGAGCGGCATGCGTGAGACCCGCTCGCCGCCCACTATGTTCGACGAAAAAAGCGCTCCTGTCATCAGATCGAAGCCCCCGAGCCTCAGCTCGTAGTCCGACGACGAATTCTCAACGACGTGAAGGTTTCGCCGAGTGATCATCCGATGCACCAAACCACGGCTTTGCAGCTTGACGAGACCTGCCACCAGGCTTCGGATTTGCAGATAGGATTGCCGCCGGTTTACTGGATCCTGGAAATGACTGCGATGGCGCGACTCGATCCGGCTACCCTCGTTATCCAGAAGCAAATAGCCGTAGGTTTCGTTCTCGCCGCCTTGGTCTAGAACCGTGGCGTTCTGGCGGATATCCGGCAGTGAACTGTGCCGCGCGTTCGATACCTCACGCAGTACCGTGAAATGCCGCTGCCATGCATCGCGATACTCCTCCGGCAATCCGTAAAACACGTGAAGTGATGAAAAAGAGTATCGGGTCGGCGCTGATGTGGCCCCACCAGACAGTACTTCAACGAAATCTTCATGCTGGTATTTTAGCCGCAATGAGTACTGTTTGCCTGGGATGATCGTGAATACGTCGTCTGTATCGATCACCGTCTTGCGCGCCCGGCCTCTTTCCGAATCGCAGAATTCACGTTGGACAAGGTCAATCACCGCTCGCATTGTCGGGTCTTCCTCGCCAGCATTTCGCCTTTCCTTCCACTCGAGGTTCGGTATTTGGTCCTCTTTGAGTTCCTTGAGCCGCTGGTCAAGGGCGGCGGCGTAATCGACCATCAGCCATTCATTGAAAGCCGGTTGGATGTCCTCAACATCTATCGGCCTTTGGCCAATGCTTTCACCGAAGTCTGATTTTTCCTCTGGCGGGCGCTCGGGGTGAACCAATCCGAACGCCAGAGCGAACGCGGCACCGTAGCGCCCATCGGGGTCCGGGGCCCGACCGTACATGTAGTCCAGCGCTGCGACCAAGACGCGCGCTTGGAGCATCGAGCGGACGTCCCCTTTTTGCCAAGCGTTGACCGCACGGCACTCGTTCTGGTCGCTTTTCACGGTGCTTTTTGCTTTCCTCAATGCCGCGCGGGAGTCGGCAGGCGCCTTCCCGTTGTCGAGGCTCGCTTTCAGTAGCGCAAACACCAACCCGGGTTGTCCATCTGCCTCATCGGTGCATTTTTGAAAAATCGGGAGGATCCCGTCCAGCCCCCGTTTTTCGAATCGACCCACGAGAACGCTGATCTCATCCTCCGCGATCCACTCAGCCTCGACCTCGCGAAATCCTTGGCATTGGAACTGCTGGGAATCTCTGTAGAATGCGGCGATCTCGTGAACACGAAAACACGCGGTCGTTACCAATGTTAGGCGTCCGTCCGGATCGATAGCGTCGCCGCGATAGGATAAGACCAACCGCTCAAGCCACGTCCGGTCAACCAGCAAAGGATCAATCGCGTCTAGGATGAGCACAACGTGCCGACCCGCATTTTCCAGCGCTGCGACAAGTCCAGCCCAGAGATCGGTCGCTTCTGTCGAAGTCTCAGGTGGCAGGTTGAGCGATCCGAGGTCGAGGGCTTCAAGGAGGCTTGCGAGATCGGCCGCTGGTTCGTCAAGGGATGCCTTGACCAATTGTGATCCAAGCAACCGAAACACGCTATGGCCCTCGTCGCGCAATTTCCCCTCAAGCCACTCGACAAAGGTCGTTTTACCGGATCGCGGCGCGCCGTGGACATGCATCCACCTCAGGGCAGCAAAACCTTCAGCCGCCGCGTCCCACCAGTTGCGCTTGATCATCGCCCCATTCATTGCACGTCCCCAAAAATCCGAACGACCCGAAACGGGGCGCTGGCGAAAGTAGCAGCAGGGTTGTTCGTCGACGACATACCCTCCCGATCGACGGTTAGTGCATCCTCGCCGCCCCCTGCAACCCATTCCACAAGCTCGGCCAGTTCAAATTTCTTGCCATTGTATTTTACAGCATTGTTTACTGCTTTCCATAGAACCGCCGAGGGAAGAGCGTAGTGACCATGCACTTCATTGTTGACGATATTGAAAAAACGTTTCAGCAATGTGGTGTTCACTTCGCAAGGTTGCATCGAGTCACCAAAATCTCCTTCAGAAATGCCGCTTGTCGGCTCAGCCGAAGCGGTCTGGCCGATTTGAGATGTTCCCCAAGCCGCACGGATTATTTCCTCGGCTTCGTTTGGTGGTCTGCACACCGCTAGTTCGGCACCGAGAACTGGCCGGACTCCGATTGCAAGGCGGTGGTCGCGTAGCGCACGTTCCTCGTTTCTGCCTAGGCCTTTCACCTTTAGGTCTGGTGGCAACATCATCAACTCGGGCAGGTGGTGGGCTTCGGAAAACCGCATCCAGTCAGGCAGCAACGGAGCTAGCATCTCTGCTGGCCGTTTCTCGGTACCCGCAACATCCTTGGCTGCTTTGCTGCTTTCAGCCACCGCATCAACCCAATCGGCAGCGCGCGCCAAAACCTCGCGTCGAACCCGAGCACCTCTGAACACCGCACCCACGACTAAAGCCTGATCAAATTTCGCACCGTCGAAGTTGCAGCCCGAAAAGTTCATTCCGGAGAGATCCTCGGTGATGAACGAAACGCCTGCAAAGCTCAAATTCTGAAACAGCTGATCATAGAGGCACTCAAGCCCTCGAAGGGCTTTCTTGAGCGGCGCATCAGGATTGGCCAGAAGACGCTGCGCCACAAGCGTCCGGCTCTCCGCGCAATAGCGCAGCCTGCCGTTCTCATCGAGAAGCTGGGGAGGGATTGGTGCCGCGTCGCCCGAAATTTTGTCACTGCACATCATTCCCCCCTATAATTGTTGTTCGGATCGTCAATTATAAAATGCCCGCTTACAATGTCGACGATTGATGGTGGGGTGAAGTCCGCCTGTTCGGGTGCCATGATTGATTTCAGGTAGGCCGCGACGATCGCTTTGGCTCCCGTTGGCCCTTGGTTGCCCCCAACATTGACCTCCGGTATCAGGCTCTCGAGCGGGGCGGTGACGGCATAACCTACACTAAAGGGATTCGTTGCACCAAGAATAGTCATCATATGGACCGGCTTATTCAGGGCGTCGTCAATGCTCTCGGTTGAATCGAATTTCAGGCGCAAGGTCGCGTTGCCTTGGAACCGGAACCCGTTGGGTAGCTTACTAATGGCTTCTTCCGACAGATCATGACAAGTCACATTATCTTGGTCGATGGTCGCGGCGCATTTGATTTTTATCTGGGTAAAATTCATGTGCGGATCGCCTCGCGGTGGTGCAAATCCACCCGCCACATGGAACGTACCGCCAAGCTTATCAAACACTGCTCTGAGATTGGTTCCGTAGGGGTTATTCTCTGGCTGGCTGCCTGTAACTTCGTAGCGATCGGCTTCCAGAACCTTGGTCGCATTCTCAACTGGCCTAGGCTGCAATTTCCTGAACAGCGGCGGCGAGGGGTAGAGAACAATATCGTTGATGTCGGTCAGGTAGTATTGCGTGACCGCTTCCTTGAAAACGTCAATTGGTTGGCCGTAGACTATGCCGGTCATACTACTATTGAAGCGGTCAGTTTCTTTTGCTTGCGATCCACAGAACGACTGGAATACCCGCGCGGCACGGGCGTGGAGTTTCCTCTCTATCTCTGTGTCGGCGTCGTGGTTGGTCCAAGCGTTGTCTTGCGGGGCATTCTCAAAATTGCGCGTATAAAAATCGAAGTTCTTTGGGTGTAGCCGCTGTGCCCACGTCAAGGGGTGCGGGCTTACGGCCGCTTCGTTTCCTTCCTTGGGAGAGAGCATGAAGAACCCTGCAGCCAAGCGGGCGAGTAGTCGCATGCTGACGGAAGTATCTTTGCAGAAATTCTGTACGAACTCGTTTTCCCGTAATTTGTTAGCGAGCCGGTCATTGACGAACCCCTCATTCGCGTCCGTTGACGTGGCATTGGGATCGTCGGCATGTTCCCCGTAGACTTCGAGCCGAAACCCAAACCGGTAGTTCACGCGCGAATGCATCAGCAGCCCTACAAGCATATTGGCGTTGTTCGCGACGCTTTCCTGGCTTTTGTCGAACGCGGCGATCACGTGGTAGTAAGAGAAGGGGGCGTTGTCACTTCCAGGGAAAACGTCGGTGGGGCGTGGCCCACGCCAAAGGGTATTTTCCCATTTCGCCTCGAACAGGGACTTCTTGAACCAATGGTACGGCTTAGCGTCGTCGCCAAACCGGCCAGCACACTTGTTCTTCACAGCATTGCTTTCGGTCGCGACATAGTCGTTTTTCATAGCTTCGTGCAAGAGTAACAGGAGCCAGATCTTTTTGCCGAAATCAATCACCCGGCAGCGTGTCGGGTGCCTTATGGGTACATTGTTCTTTTTTCCTGTACGGTCAGGCAACAACGCATCCCCCAAAAACTTGTCGCAACGCTAACGCACTTAAGTCGCGCTGTAAAATGGAAACTCGCAAACCGGTTTGCGAGTGAAATTCCCTAGCAAAAACGTCCTGTGAGAACTCACCAGAATTCTGGCAAAAAGAAGGCGTAACGTCAAGGTGAACAAATCCGGAGGCAAACATGACAAGCAGTTTTTCCACCACGAAAAGCGGTATCGACCGCGACGGCTGCCGCGAGCCCACGCCCGGCGAAGTCGAAATTCGCTGGTTCGCAGAAATTGCACCGCATTTAGATTTCACATTGGCCCTTGAGCGCGCGGAAGCTGACGCACGGGTCGGCGCCACGCAAGACCTGCATTTCGAGCAGGTGGAGGCGAGCGAATGAAACTGTCTAAGCGGCTGCGCAACCTTCGTGATCAAGCCAGGAAACTGGGGGCCAACGGGGTGACTTTCGACACGGGTCGTCGTCACCCGAGGCTCACCGGAACCGATGCGGCCGGGCGTCACTTCTGCCTGATAGTGGCCAATTCCCCTTCGTGTCGGCATGCAGACAAGAATGCTCTTGCTCTTTTGCGCCGCACCCTTTCGGGGCGGAACCCATGATCTTCCGCTCATCCTGTTCGCCCAATCCTTTCTTGAAGGATCAGCGGGCGCAATGGTCGCCCTCGGGTGATCCTGCCGCCAGCCCCGCCAGTGGGGCTGCGGAAAATCTCAACTCAACCATGATGAAAGGATAAACCCATGTCGAAAAACACCCCTTCCCAGCCCACCAACGGTCGCCTGACCGACAAGGCCGTGAGCCTGCCTGGCAACGGCCCCTCGGAAACGCCGCCTTCCAAGGCCATCGACAGCAGCTTGGCAAGTGGCATCTTCGGGTCGGGTCGGTCGACCCCCTCGGGGACGCCGCCCGCCAGCAACGATAGCGAAGGGCAGGAAGACCTGCCTACCACGACCGGTCGTGATGAAGAAATCATCGCCATGGTGCGCGCGATGACGCGTGAGAGTCGGCAGGCGGCACCGCCGCTGCCGCTCGTTCGTGACGAGATCGACAAGCGCGTCAGCGATCTTGCCGCAGAGAAAACCCGCGAACTGAATCGGGTCGCAAATTCAGTGGCGATGCATACGCATCGCCTTCTTGCCAACGATGAGGAGAATACCAATGCCTGGAATTACTGATATCAAGACCACCCTGACCGCGCGGGCGAGCGAAGCTCGCGTGGTCATTCGCCGCGCACCGTTCTATTGGCTGTTGATCGGCCTTGGGGGCGTGATGGCGTCAGCGCTCATGCTGGAAGGCGGCGTCGCATTCGAATGGTGGGCAATGCTCTGGCGCGATGAAACTGGCTCGCTGACCTATGCCGGCTATGCGCTGGCACTGTTGTTTGGTGCCATTACGGCACTGGTATTGGGGGCAGTGCTTCACCTTGTTTACTTGCGCATTCCTTTGCGCTCCAGAGGGCTCTTTTACCTGACCCTCGCGGTGCTGGCCGTGATTGTTATCATGGCCGGGCCTGTTGCGGTCTCTCTCAGCCAGCCCAGTATGAGCGGAAATACCATCGATCCCACCGGCGAGCAGGGCCATGTCGATCGGCTGCTGTACTGGACAACCCTGTCACGGGCATTGCTGTTCCTGCTTGCCGCTATCGTTGCTGCAATCGGAATCGGCATGGTACATGAAGGCCTGAAAGGGCTGGGTACCGTTCGCCAGGCCAAGGCTGATTGTAAGGAGCATGAAGATGCTCTTGATGCAATCACCCTCGCCGAAGATGAGGCCAAAAACCTGCATAGCCACCTCGACCAGTACCAGGGCGCGCTCAAGCGCGACTTTGCGATCGTTTATCGTGATGCGATGACAGATGAGGCGTCACGCGTAGAGCAGTATCTGGCCGGTGAACGCCCGGAACCCGTCAACAGTTTCAACCTTGACGCTGCGCTGCGTGATCTGGTCCGGCCGGAAGACCAGGGGGGCAATGCGTTTCTCAAGAAACTGATCGACGTCTCGTGTCCGAAACCGATCAACTTCCGGGCCATGCCCGTAAGGGCACGTGACCTGCCCGGCGATGCCCGCCACATGCTGAGTGAGCACGCAAGCTGGCTTCGGGCGCGCGGTGATATCCACAATCTCATGGAGGAATTAACATGAACAACATCCTGAAAATGACTTTCACCGCCGCCATCGCGGCCCTGTCAGTGACCTTCTCCACGGCCAGCCCGGCCGTGGCAGAGGAACCCGCACACCAGATCGCGATCATCGCCGACCTCAATGCGGAAAATCCAATCCTGACCAATGAAAGGTATCGCCAGCGCATCACCGACATGCTGGTAAGTGAGGTGGAGGATGTCGGCCTGCGCTATGGTGACAAGGTGATCCTGCGCACGGCGGGCGACGCCTCGCTTCTCAGCCAACTGGACTCGACTTGGAACCGCGAAATTCAGTTTGCCTATCGCCAGGTCGAACCCGGTGACCTGCCCCAGGCACTCAGGAGCTTCATGGCCAAACTTGCCGACATTGCACCGCAGGATCGCTCTGAACTGGTCTGGGCGGTGGGTCAGCTTGCCGGAAGTATCGACTGCGCGGCCAATGAGGTGGTTATCTTCGTGCTCTCCAACGGGCTTGAAGCCGGTCAGGTGATCGACGGGAAGTTTCGCATGCCGACCTTTGCCGGACAGCCGTTCGCCGACTGCGGGGCTGCGCGGGTCGTGTTCCTGGGTTTCGGAGCCAAGGTTACCACCGGCAACCCGAACTTGGTGCCGACCGCCGAGACCTTGGTGGGTCGGGTATTCACCAGCGCAGGCTTCGGCTCCGTCGAGTTCAAGCGGTGATGGCCATGGACGGTTTTCTTTCGCATAAACCGGCGCATGAGCCATGGACATGGGCTAAAAAACCCGCTCCCGCCTGGCAGGCCTTCGTCACCGCCGTGATGGCGGTGGCCGGGCTGGCGCTCTGGTGGGGGCTGTGGCCGGCAGCATTCAACTTCATGGTCGAAATGCTCACCACCGCAATCCACGAAGGTGGGCATGCCCTTGCCGGGCTGGCCACCGGCGCCGAGGTGAAGCAGATCGTCATCAATGCCGACGGCAGCGGCCATGTGCTTACCAGCTCGGATTCCCCTTTCAAGTCGGCGGTAATTTCGACTGCCGGGCCCCTGGCACCGGCACTGCTGGGAGCCCTGCTGACCTTCATGGGGCTCACCCGCAAGGCTTTGTCCATGTTGTTAGTCACGGCGGGGGCGGGTCTGGCGCTGGTCGGCTGGCTTCAGACAGGCGGGGCTGCAGACGCTGGCTGGCTCGATGCACGCCTGGCACTCTTTATTTGGGCAGCGCTGATGCTGGCCATTGGTTTTGCCCCGGCACCGGCGATGATCAAATCTGTGGCGGTGCTGATGCTGGCTCTGATCGCCATCATCGCCTTGGTTCAGGGCTATGCCTATCTGAGCGTGACCTATATCGACGGCGACCCAGCACGCCCGTCCGACGTTCAGAGCATTGCCGATACGCTGGGTGCGGGCAATCGTGATATCGCCCGCGCCCTTCTGGGCCTGATGGCGCTGCCATGGCTCTTGAGCCTGATCTTCACCCTCAACTGGTTCCAAAAACGCGATTCCAGCCCGGCACTTCGCCTCGGCCTGTCCGCGTCCTGACCTTAAAAGGAGACTATCCCATGTTTACATTCCCCAAAACCACCCTCGTCACCCTTGTCGCCATTGTGTGGGCTGCCGCATCGCCCGCGCAGGAGAGCGGCGAAATGACCGCCACCATCCCGACCTGTATCGGCACCGGCACCCAGGACGACATGACGTCGCCCGTTACCCCGTGTTTCGAGATCGTACCCGTACCCGGGGGCTCCCTTGAGATTGCGGGGGGCGCAATGGCCGTGCAGACCCTCGACGAGGGCACCGTATCCGGCTTTGCCAGCATCACGATTCCGCCCTCTGAAACCGATCAGCTTGCTGTCACCACCCAGACAACCATTGCCGAACCGCTGGCCGACGGCGCGTGGGAATCTGAAGAAATTGCGTTGGTTGAATTGGCTGCCGAACCGATCCTTGCCCCGACCGACGAGGAGCCTATCCGCATCGCCATCGACGAAGATCCGATCCCGCTGCCCCAGCCTTCCGACCCAGCCCCTGATCCGGCCCCCGTGCAGCCGCCTGTGCAACCCGAACCGCAACCGACACTGGCCCGGGCGCTTGAGGCAGGTCAGACGGTGCGCTTCCGCAATATCCTTTTCGCCTACGATTCTGCCAACCTGAAACCAGAATCCCGGCCGGCGTTGGCAATTATCGCCGAAGCCCTTCGCGCCAGCCCGGATATCAAAGTGGTCATCGAAGGGCACACCGATTCTGAGGGCTCCGATGACTACAACCTCAGCTTGTCGCAGCGCCGGGCGGAAGCGGTGGTTATGGCCCTCATCAACACCTTCAAGATCGATGCGTCACGCCTCAGGGCCGTCGGGCGCGGCGAAAGCACCCCGATTACCAGCAATGCCAGCGCAGCCGGAAGAGCACAGAACCGGCGGGTTGAAATCAAAATGCAGGAGTAGAAACAACGCAGCTCCTGGATCTCATGCAAGCTGCACCATTTGAGAATATGCAATGATGACAGCCCGTAATATCCGAGCGTTCTTCTACGACCAGGGCCACCACGAATTGGGTGATCCTGGTCACAGATTCTCGCTTGCTCGCGCATGACCGCATAGTCGCTCAACATCTCCACGACCGCCGACCCTTCCGGTAGCGCCTTCACTTCCTCGGCAGCCCTTGTCTGGAAGTCTGCGTCATACTCCACCACCGGTGGACAAACCCCGACCACCCGCTCAGAACTCACCGTCGCGCAGGCGCTTAGCAAGCTCGTCACGATTACGAGGGCGGCGAGTCGTGGCCTCGAGCATTCGGCGCTGGATT
>Ga0316205_10001187_pt1 | contig 35717 bp, 38 predicted proteins | sample 3monthpyrite_MG_FD_204941 | JGI IMG/M metagenome (GOLD analysis project Ga0316205, IMG submission 204941) | Microbial mat bacterial communities from mineral coupon in-situ incubated in ocean water Damariscotta River, Maine, United States -... | ecosystem: Environmental > Aquatic > Marine >...
GTACCAGCGTGGGTAGAACAACAACGTCAAAATGCACCACAGCCACCAGCACGTCCGCCGGTACCAGCGTGGGTAGAGCAACAACGTCGAAATGCACCGCAACCACCAGCACGTCCGGATTGGGCGCAGCGTCCACCGGTACCTGCTTGGGTAGAGCAACAACGTCGGAATGCACCGCAACCACCAGCACGTCCGGATTGGGCGCAGCGTCCACCGGTACCTGCTTGGGTAGAGCAACAACGTCGAAATGCACCGCAACCACCAACACGTCCGGATTGGGCACAACGTCCACCGGTACCAGCGTGGGTAGAGCAACAACGTCGAAATGCGCCGCAACCTCCAGCATGGATGCAACAACAGATGCAGCAGCACATGCAGGATCCAGATATGCCACAAGCGCTAGAAGCGGGACAACAAGAAAAGCCTAGAGAAGAGAAAGCTGAAAAATGAAACAGTATCGCCAGTTGTTTGTCGTGTTCTTGTCCGGATTGTTCTGTGCCAGTAGTGCACAGGCATTAGACAACTTCACGCAACCTGTGAGTGGTCAACATAGCGGGGTGTATGCGTCGCATTACAATCCTTGGCGACCACAACCGAAGCAGTGGGGTTATCAAGATAGACCAAAGCATAACCATGGGAATGGCTACGCACCACAGCCATATAACGGGCAACAACCGGTTTATGCTCCGCCATTAAGTCATATTCCGGCGCGGCGTTATGAGTATCGTCGTTATGTTCAAGCGGTTAACCCTTATTACGATATGAATGGGGGGCTTCCGTGGTGGGCAGAATCAGGGGCGGCAACTTATGGGCCATGGTCCATCGGAAATGGTTGGCCAAACGGTCTTCGGTAAAAAAATTTCTACAGATGATGAGTGCTTTTCCCCGTATTTTTCATCTGCAAATTTTAGGGGAGAGTAGTCTGCATTGTAATGTGAACTGCAACAACGAAAGGAGAGTGTTATGAAAAAAGCAAGTAAATTGATCGCTGCTGCCATTATTGTTGGTGCTGCTGCCGTACCTTTTTCTACTGCGCAAGCGTGGTGGGGACCATTCGGTGGTGGTGGACCATGGAATAATGGTTACGGTAACAATGGTTACGGTAATGGTAATGGCTATGGTAACGGCAATGGCTGGGGTAACGGCAATGGTTGGGGTGACGGTAATATGTCATTCAACATGGGTGGCCGTGGTAGTGGTAATAGCAACGTTTATGGCGATGGCCGTGGCTATGGTAATGGCTACGGTAACGGCAATGGTTATGGTCGCGGTTATGGTAATCCATACTACGGTGGTGGCTATGCACCAGCTCCATATGGTGGCTATGCGCCAGCTCCATACGGCTATCCACCAGCACCATATGGTTATGCTCCACAGGCACCAGCTCCAGCGGCACCTGTTAAGTAGTACCCGTTAGTATACGTCCTGCGATTAGGCAGGGCGTATGCGCGGTTTTATTATTTAAAGTGAGGGAAGTAAAATGGTTTGGTTAAGACTCATCTTGTTCACAATTATTGGTGTCACAGCGGTTAATACGGCCGTGGCTCAAAATAGGGGAAAGCCATTTTCAGCGACGGCAGTACAGATCACCCCACAAGGTGTTACACAAACACGTATTTATATTTCCGAAAATGCCATTCGAAATGAGTATGAGCAAAATGGTACTAAGTTTATTGAAATAATCCATCCGGATGAGAATAAACGGATGATGCTGTTCCCTGAACAGAAAGTCTTTATAGAACAGTATGCGCCGACATTTCCTGATCGTCGCGTTACCGGAAAAGATAGCCCCTGTGCAAAATTACAGGGCACGCTTTGTCGTAAATTGAAAGATGAAGTAGTGAATGGTATTGATACAGAAAAATGGGAATTCAGCTCTGTTGAAGAAGGTCGACCAGTACATACATTGCATTGGATTGATCGAAAACGGCAGCTCCCGGTTCGAGAGTTTTTTGCCGACGGCTCGGTTGTTGAGATGTTTTTATTAGGTAAAGATACAGTTAGCAAGCGTGATACTGAGAAATGGCGCATGCAGATAATGAACGCTAAAGGACAACGAACTCAATTCTTGCAGTGGTATGATGCGGGATTAAAATTGGTTATCCGTGAGGAACATCCAGACGGTTATATCCGAGAATTACGTGATATCAGGGTAGGCAAGCATAAGCAAAGTTTGTTTACCGTTCCAAAAGGTTATGAACGTCGGGTTGAGCCGCCACGACCAACACTACCGCAGGAGCGGGCTAAACCGTAAATGAAGTTTTTATTATTGTCTTTGTTGCTAGTGTCGGCGAATCAAGCGCAAGCATGGTGGAATACGCCTTATGGTTATGGTTATGGTGCGCAGCGTGGTGGCTACTGGCCCAATGCATGGCCAGCCTACGTACAGCCTCAACAGTACGGCAATAATAGAAATGGTTGGAATATAAGAGGAACAATGAACCAACGAGGCGATACTCATTTTATTATGGAGTATCATGGCAATATTTATAATGACCAGTTTGTTAATCCTTATGGTCAGTCTCTAAATCGTGGTTACCCGAGTAACCCGTATTACGGTTATGGTCGGCGTTAATAAAATGATTACGGTTATTGCAAATCTTAAAGGTGGTTCCGGTAAAAGTACGGTTAGTTTTAATCTGGCTATTTGGTTAGCGGAACAAGGTATTAAAGTACATGCCATTGATCTTGACCCACAATTAACATTGCATGATGTCGCGCAAATTAGGCGAGAAGAAGAACATGAACCGGCACTGAGTGTTTTTGCGCAGGAGATGCCTGATCTTGAAGAAGCTGTTGATGGTGAAATCATCATTGATGTAGGGGCAGTAAATCAGCAAGGAATGCGAGAGGCAATACGGCATGCTGATCGGGTTATCATCCCGGTCCCGCCTAGCCAACCGGATGTTTGGGCAACACAGCGATTTCTAAAAATAGTCCACGAGGCACGAGAAAATGTGTCCAAGGATTTGGCTGTTTACGTTTTTGTTAATCGTGCTGATACACATCATGCAGTACGTGAATCTGATGATACTGCGGCGGCATTGGCACAATTGCCTAATGTTACATTATTGCCGCAACGACTTTATCAGCGAACTATTTACAGGCGCTCAATGAGTGAGGGTTTGGCCGTTTTTGAATTATGGCGTGGTAGCAAAGGGGCGGATGAATTTGAAGCCTTTGCTAAAGCCTTATATCAGTAATTAGGAGAGTGCAGCAACATGAATGACGCACAAGATAAATCATTACAAGAAGACTCGGAAGCTAAAGAAGAAATCGTCATGGATGAAGTCGCAGAGTCTCGTCCTGTCGAAAAAAAGAAATCTGGTTTTTTAGGATTCCTGATCGTTTTGCTGTTACTTGTTGGAGTGGCTGGTGCTGCCTGGTATTACCAATCTATGTGGTTGCCTCAGGTTAAGGACGGCGCTAAACAGGCACAGATAAAAGTGCATCAGGCCCAAGTATGGCTAAATAATTTATTCTTGTTTGGTGAAGAAAAGGATCGAATGGCTGCACCTATGCCGAAGACAAAGCCAGCCGAAACAGTGGTTGAAGATAGTAAGCCCAGTTATGTTGTCGCGGCGATAGCCGAACCTAAACCCGTTACTGCGGAAAAGGTAGAGGAAGACAATAAAATGCTTGAGAATGAAGTCGTTGTTACTGAACCTGTTGCTGAAGTGCTTGAGACAGTAACGGCAACACAAGAAGTGCCTGAAGCAGTGATAGCAACACAAAATATATCAGATACGCCCACTGCATCAGTGGCATCAGAAACAGATGAAGTCGTGGCAATGGTAGAGGCTGTTAGCAAAGAGCCCGTAGTAACAAATCCTGAAAATGTTACGGCTGAGGTTGTAGAGAATAAAACGCCTATCATCGTTACTGAAACACCTGCGGTGAAACTACTCGCAGATACTAAACGACCTACAGCTGATCTTGCCAACGCGCGGCAAGCTTTTTGGCAACGAGATTTACCAAAGGCTGAAGCGCTTTATAAAGAACAAATAAAAATTTCTCAGGTGGATGCAGATAGTTGGGGAGAGTTAGGGAATATTTATTATTTTCAGGCTAAGTGGCAATTAGCGGCTACGGCTTATACGGAAGCATCGCTTATTTTGTTAGACAAGGGGGATTACCCTCAAGCGATGTTCTTGCGTTACATTGTAATGGGGCTTGACTCAGTTCAGGCAAGACGTATTGATGAACGGCTGCAGGCATTGCAAGCACCTTTGTAAGGATAAATAAGGTTTAGAGGAGACAAAAACATGTTTAATAAAAATATTTTGTTCATACTTTTCGGGTATATCGCGGTTGGTATCGCGGTGGCTTATGTCTTTATAAAAGACGACCAGGTGGATGCCTCATCTGAACAGGTAATGAGTGAAGAAATGTCGCTTAGTGATGCTCGAGAGGCATTTTGGGAGCGAGATCTCGTTAAGGCAGAACGACTGTATAGAGTTATTACCAATGCAGATGAGGCTAACATCGATGCTTGGGGTGAATTAGGTAATATCTATTATATGCAAGCCAGATGGCAAGAGGCTGCCAATGCGTATGCCGAAGTGACTTTACGTTTAATTGAAAAGAAAGACATGCCACAAGCTGCGTATTTTCATGATTTGGTTAAGCAGATGGATAGAGGGCAGTCAGAGCGGATTAATGAACGCTTACGCGAATTGAATAGTACGGCTGAGGTTAAATCTTAATAAGAATTTAGACAACACGGAGAAAGCAATATGGGTATTCTAGGTAGACTATTTGCACTGATTGGTTTTGTTGTTGTTGTAGGCTTGATTGGTTCTGGGATTTATTTTCAAAAAGAAATTAATGCCATGAGTCAGTTTGATGAAAAAGCCGCTGATGTATATCTAGACATGATGGCAACTGTTTTAAAAACAGGTAATGCTGCAGAAGGCACAGTTTGGCGAGTCCCCCTTGCGGAGGGTGTGAGCACAGGTGATGCGGAAGAGGCAATGAGAGCTGTCGCTAATGAATATAATATTAAGAATGTTGGCGAATTACCGTTGAGTAAACAAGTTGCACTCATGACGGGTAATCCGTATCGAACATTAAAGATTTACATGTTTTGTGATCCATTAACTGCGGTAAATATGCTGGATTACAGTGATGCTTTTTCTGCTTATTTACCATGTCGTGTCGCAATGGTAGAAGACAAGCAAGGTAAGGTTTGGCTTTATACATTAAACATGGATTTGATGATCCACGGTGGTACACCTCTGCCTCCTAAGTTGAAAGTTGAGGCGGAAAAAGTGAAAGAAACTATTTTAGCCATTATGCACCGCGGTGCAGAAGGCGATTTTTAAGCTAACCATTGTTAGCAATTATTTTTGAGTTTAGGAGTCTGCTATGAGTAGTAATGAAATTAGTGCATCAGAAAATGATTCACCAGAAGTATGTGAAGAAGGTGATTGTGGTCAGGGAGACTGCTCAAAATGTAATGGAGCCCAAGATGTTGAGTCAAAGTCCATGGAAGAGTGTATGGGTAAGAGCATGGAAATGCTTGCGAATACATTCTCAGCCAGTGCAAAGCGCTGGGAAATGATCGTATACCCTTCTTTGTTTGCCTTTATATTATTGGCTGGTTATGGCTTTTACCTGATCTTTAGTTTGACTCAGGATGCACATCAGATGGCAAAAAATATGGAGGACATATCGAATAATATGATTGTAGTGTCTGAAAGTATGATCGCTGTTTCACAGAACACCAATCGTCAAACTGCTGCGATGCAGGATATTGTTGCTAACATGCAAAACATGAATGTGTCGATGAACCAGATGCGTCACGATATGTCAGTGATGAATTACAACGTGTCGCGTCCGATGAGCAAGATAAACAAGTTTATTCCGTGGTAGAAAAAAGCAATTGATGAATGCGGATGGATGATTGATAAATGGAAGAGTATTAATCATCACTCTGCAATCATAATTCATCAATCCAATAAAAAAGCCGCTCATTGAGCGGCTTTTTTATTGGTATTGCTTTTAGCAAATCACGCCATGTTACGGACGTGATTATTAAGGCGGCTTTTATGCCGAGAAGCCTTGTTCTTGTGGATAAGACCCTTGCTAACCATGCTATCAATAGATGGAACAGCGAGCTTGTATGCAGCGCTGGCAGCGTCTTTATCTTTTGAATCAATCGCCTTAACGACGTTCTTGATGCGTGTGCGCATTAATGAACGCATACTGGCGTTGTGCTGACGGTGATTTTCCGCCTGACGAGCGCGTTTCTTTGCTTGTGCTGAGTTAGCCATTGTTGCCTGTATCCTGTCTTTGTATCGTGTTCGAGAAAGCGCGTAACTATGCTGATTTTACGCGCATTTGTCAAATCTACTTACATCCCGTTAATTTGGGACACGCACATGGACGTGCTATGCTACGTCAAAATGAAAAACGAAACAAAAACAGTTAGTTATAACAAATTGAGTCAAGTAATATAGCATGAGTCGTGGTCTATTTAAATCTACCGTCGTGGTTGGGGGAAATACCCTGATATCGAGGGTGTTGGGGTTGGTTCGAGATATCGTGATTGCGCGTTTATTTGGTGCAGGCGCAGGAACCGATGCTTTTTTTGTGGCCTTTAAGATACCTAATTTCTTTCGCCGTCTTTTCGCTGAAGGCGCATTTTCACAGGCTTTCGTGCCTGTGTTGGCCGAAACACGAGTTACCGACAAGGATGATCTGAGCGAAACACGGGCCTTGGTAGTGCATACCATCGGCACGCTGGGCGGCGTGTTGGTATTGATTACTTTATTGGCTGAATTGGCTGCACCATGGCTGATTATTGTCTTTGGGCCCGGTTTTTACATCGAAGGCGGGGAAAAATACGATTTGACCGTGCAAATGCTACGGATCACTTTTCCCTATCTGCTGCTGATTTCCTTAACCGGCCTCGCTGGCGCGGTATTGAATAGTTTTGGCCGTTTTGCTGTGGCGGCCTTTACACCCGTTTTGCTTAATCTATGTCTGATTGGCGCGGCGATTTGGTTGGCACCACTCATGGATGATCCCGTTGTCGGTTTAGCCTGGGGTGTATTTCTAGCCGGTTTAGTGCAGTTGGCTTTCCAGCTGCCATTCTTGGCTCGACTCGGAATGCTGGGTTGGCCTCGCTGGGGACGTGCGCATGCGGGCGTACGCAAAATTATGCGTTTAATGTTGCCGGTGATTATCGGCTCCTCTGTACTGCAAATTAATCTTGTTATAGACACCATCATTGCCTCGTTCCTATTTACCGGCAGTGTCACTTGGTTGTATTACGCAGACAGAATGGTGGAGTTCCCTCTTGGCGTATTTGCGATTGCTTTGAGTACAGTTATTCTGCCAAGTCTGTCTCGCCAACATGCTGAAGAAGATGCGGATAGTTTTGCACGCACCCTGGATTGGGCGCTGCGCCTGGCTTTGGTGGTTGGCCTGCCTGCGACACTGGGGCTATTTATGCTGGCCGAACCCATTTTAAGCAGCCTGTTTCAGTATGGTGATTTTAGCGTCGGTGACGTGGAAATGGCGGCCTTGGCACTCATGGCCTATGCGGTAGGCTTACCGGCTTTCATACTGATTAAAGTGCTCGCACCGGCTTATTATTCGCGTCAAGATACCAAGACACCCGTAAAGATTGCGATTAAGGCAATGGGGCTGAATGTCACCCTGAATATTTGTTTCGTTGTCCCGATGGTCTATATGGGAATTAATGGTCCTCATGCGGGTTTGGCTTTGGCCACAGGTCTAGCGGCGTGGTTGAATGCATGGTTACTATGGAGCGGCCTGCGACAGCAGGGCGTATTTAAGGCACAACCAGGATGGGGAAAATTGTCGTGGCAAGTGCTGGCAGGTCTGTTGGCGATGGCCGGTATCTTGTTTGGGGGGCTAGACCAACCGTTAAGTTGGGCTAATTGGGAATGGCAGCAACGCGCAGGCCAGTTAGCGCTGTCGATCTTGGCCGCCGCTGCGGTATATCTGATTGTTTTGTTGCTTTGCGGACTGAGACCGGCTGATTTACGTGGTAAGCGGGCATCTTAATGCATCTGCCTAGAGCATTTTGGACACGCGCACCATATAATAGTGCGTTTCCGGCAAACTAGACTGACATGGAATTAATCAGGGGCTTTCATAATTTGCGGCCACGGCATCGTGGCTGTGTTGCGACCATCGGTAATTTCGATGGCGTGCATCTTGGTCACCAAACGGTTCTGGGTCAACTTGCAGATAAAGCGGCAGAATTAGGTGTGGCTTCGGTGGTGATCAGTTTCGAGCCGTACCCGATGGAGTTCTTTGCACCGGACAAAGCTCCAGCCAGATTGACGCGCTTGCGCGAAAAGGTGCGTGCCTTAACGCGGTACTCAGTAGACAGAATGTTATGTCTGCGTTTTGATAAAATTTTTGCGCAGCAGCCAGCACGTGAATTTATAGACAAGGTACTTGTTGAAGGTCTGAATGTGCGTTACTTAGTTGTTGGCGATGACTTTCGTTTTGGCCACCAACGTGAAGGCGACTTTGCTTTGCTAGAAGAAGTCGGCAAAGCACAGGGTTTTGAAGTAGTGCATCTGCATACATTTAATATTGATGCGCAGCGTGTGAGTAGTACCCGTGTTCGGGAAGCACTTGCCAGTGGTGATATGGCGACGGCAGAAAAGTTATTAGGTCGTCCGTACAGAATGTGTGGACGAGTTGCGCATGGTGATAAACGTGGACGTACGATTGGTTTTCCAACCGCGAACATTCATTTGCATCGCCAGAAGACCCCCGTAAAAGGTGTCTTTGCCGTAGAGTTATTTGGTATTAAAGGCGAACCGGTAGCCGGTGTTGCGAATGTAGGCACAAGACCAACAGTCGATGGCACACGAAGTTTGTTGGAAATACATTTGTTCAATTTCGCTGAAGAAATATATGGCGAATATGTGCATGTTGAGTTTGTGCATAAATTAAGAGATGAGGCGAAATTTGATTCCTTTGAAAAGTTAAAAGAACAAATAGAACTCGATGCCGCACAGGCGCGTGAATATTTTAAGAAACGAAATAGAAAATAATTTTAGATACATTAGCAAAGAAAATAACATGACTGATTACAAAAAAACCTTAAACCTTCCTAATACCGCTTTCCCTATGAAAGGGAATCTTGCTAACCGTGAGCCAGAATTATTAAAACGCTGGGCGGACGCAGATATTTATAAAAAAATGCGCGAGCATTCGAAAGGCCGTGAAAAATTCATTTTGCATGATGGACCTCCTTATGCGAATGGCGATATTCATATTGGTCATGCGGTAAATAAAATCCTCAAAGATATTATTACTAAATCAAAAACGCTTGCGGGGTTTGATACGCCTTATGTGCCCGGTTGGGATTGTCATGGTCTACCGATTGAACTGAATGTCGAAAAGAAAGTGGGTAAGGCAGGGCATAAAGTTGACGCGAAGGCATTCCGTGATGCTTGTCGCATCTATGCAGGTCAGCAGGTTGATAAACAACGTGAAGACTTTAAACGTCTTGGTATTATTGCAGATTGGGATAAGCCGTATTTAACAATGGATTATAAGTACGAAGCGGACATAGTTCGCTCGCTTGGCAAGATTGTTGAAAATGGCCACCTACATAAAGGCGTTAAACCTGTTCACTGGTGTACGGATTGCGGTTCGTCATTGGCTGAAGCAGAAGTCGAGTATGAAGATAAAACCTCACCTGCAATCGATGTGCGCTTTAGTGTGCTTGAAGATGAAACCTTATTTTCCCGTTGCCATCACACCGACAGCAAAGGTGATGGACCGTTATCTGTATTGATCTGGACAACAACACCATGGACGTTACCCGCGAACCAGGCGGTTTGTGTGCACCCTGATTTAGAGTATGTGGTTGTGCAATGTGACGGTGAGCGTTTACTCGTGGCTGAAGCGCTGATGAAAGATGCCATGGTTCGTTATGACATCGAAGACTATCGTGTTATTGCTTACTGTAAGGGTAGTGAATTAGATGGCGTTAAATTAGCGCACCCATTTTATGAACGCGAAGTGCCAATGATTCTTGGTGATCATGTGACTACCGAAGCAGGTACGGGTTGTGTACACACCGCGCCGGGCCATGGTCAAGACGATTATGTTGTCGGCATGCGTTATAAATTAAAAATTGATAATCCGGTTGGCAGCAATGGTTGTTTCTTGCCGGATACACCTTTGTTTGGTGGCGAACATGTTTTTAAGGCGAACGACAAAGTCTTGGACGTGCTGAAGGCGAAAGGTAAGTTGATGCATCATGAAGCACTGCGGCACAGTTACCCGCATTGCTGGCGTCATAAAACACCGATTATTTTCCGCGCCACGCCACAGTGGTTTGTTAGCATGACTCAGAATGGCTTGCGTGATTCTGTGAATGAATCAATCAAACAAGTGCAATGGCTCCCGGATTGGGGCCAAGCGCGTATTGAAACCATGGTTGCGAATCGACCTGACTGGTGTGTATCTCGGCAACGTACTTGGGGACCACCGATTCCGATTTTTGTGCACAAGGCGACAGGTAAATTGCATCCGGATACGAACGAGATCTTTGAAAAGGTTGCGATGCGTATTGAAGCCGATGGTGTTAATGGTTGGTTTGAAACTGAGGCATCTGAATTCATTGGTAGTGATGCGGATGATTATGATCGCGTCAATGATATTCTCGATGTGTGGTTTGACTCGGGTGTATCTCATCATGCGGTATTAGACAGGCGTGATGAATTATCTTGTCCTGCTGATTTGTATTTAGAAGGGTCGGATCAGCATCGTGGCTGGTTCCAAACTTCATTGCTATCATCCATTGCAATGCGTGGTGAAGCACCTTACAAAACCGTGCTTACGCACGGCTTTGCTGTGGATGCGAAAGGCCACAAGATGTCTAAATCAAAAGGCAATGTGGTCGCGCCGCAAAAAGTGATTAAAAATCTCGGTGCGGATATCTTGCGTCTTTGGGTAGCAGCAACCGATTACAGTAAAGAAATGACGGTGTCCGATGAGATTCTAAAGCGTTCGGCTGATACTTACCGACGCTTGAGAAATACCTCACGTTACCTGTTATCGAATATTAATGATTTTGATCCTCTTGTGGATTCAGTGAAGCCACAAGACATGTTGGCGCTTGATCAATGGGCAGTCATGCGTGCTGCAGAAATACAAAAACAAGTATTGGCTGCCTATGAAAGTTATGAATTCCATCGTATCTATCACTTGGTTCACAATTTCTGTTCAGTAGAGTTGGGCGGTTTCTATTTAGATATTACCAAAGACCGTCAATACACTATGCCGGCGAATAGTATTGGACGTCGTTCGGCACAAACTGCGGCGTATCATATTATTGAAGCATTGACGTGTTGGTTGGCACCTATCTTAACGTTCACAGCAGAAGAGCTTTGGCAACATATTCCTGGTGAGCGCAGTGAGTCTGTCTTTTTTGAGACATGGTATGAACTGCCGGAAATGCCAGTGAGTGATGGTATGGGTCTGGAATTCTGGAATCAGGTTATTGAAGTACGCGAGGCAGTCAATAAAGAACTTGAAAAAGCCCGTGCTGCGGGTGTGATCGGTTCAGCGCTGAATGCGGAAGTGGGTCTGTACTGTGGACGAGAAATTCTCGATAAGCTTAATAGTCTTGAAGATGAATTACGTTTCGTTTTGATTACGTCTGATGCAAGAACGTATTTGGCAGGTGAACCGCCAGTGGAAGCGGCGCATTATACTTTATCAAGTCATGATGAAATATGGGTGTCGATATCGGCATCAGAAAAAGAGAAATGTGTACGTTGTTGGCATCACCGTGAAGACGTTGCAAGTCATGATGCGCATACTGAGTTATGTGGACGCTGTGTCGAGAATATTGATGGCGACGGTGAAGTGCGGCGCTTTGCGTAAAGGGGCACGATAACGATGTTGAAGTGGTTATGGTTGTCTGTGATTGTTATTGCTTTGGATCAAGGCAGTAAATTTTGGGCAACGTCAGAACTAACCTATGCTGTGCCTGTTTACGTCATGTCTTCTCTTAACTGGTTACTGGCACATAACACCGGTGCCGCATTTAGTTTCCTGAGTGAAGCCGGTGGTTGGCAGCGTTGGTTTTTTATTGTCTTAGCGACAGTTGTCAGTGTTGTGATTGTCATTTGGCTTAAAGGTTTACCACGTACAGATAAATACTTGGCGATTGCTTTGGCACTGATTCTTGGTGGTGCGATTGGCAATGTCGTTGATCGTGCCCTTTATGGTTACGTTGTCGATTTTGTGCAACTTTATTATGTTGCCGAAAGTTGCCTGCCAGGATTCTATTTTAATGGTATTCAATGCAATTGGCCGGCATTTAATATTGCCGATATGGCCATTGTTGGTGGTGCAATATTGATGGTTGTTGATGGCGTGTTTGGTTCGAAAGGCAGGGATAACAAATGAGCAAGACAATACAAGCAGGAAGCAGTGTACTTATTAACTACACATTGGCGATTGAAGATGGCACCGTGGTGGAGTCTACCGAGGGTACCGATCCATTACGTTTTTCAATAGGTGATAGCACGTTGATCGAAGGTTTGGAAGCCGTGTTGATCGGTATGAAAGTAGGTGACAGGCAATGCATGCAATTGGAAGCGGTTGAAGCTTTTGGTTTTGCTGATGAGACTAATGTGCATATGCTAACACGCGATAAATTTCCCGAAGACATGCCGCTTGAGAAAGATCTAATTGTTGGTTTTACCACACCCTCCGGCGAAGAAGTGCCTGGGCGGATTATGGAAATGCCTGATGATGATTTAGTCATCGTTGATTTTAACCACCCACTCGCAGGTCATGCGGTAACATTTGATGTTGAAGTCATGGCGATTGGTGCAGAGGAAGAAATACACTAATGAAAGTTGTATTGGCAAACCCGCGAGGCTTTTGTGCCGGTGTTGATCGTGCAATTGACATTGTTGAACGCGCCCTGGAACTTTTTCCTTCCCCTATCTATGTTCGACATGAAGTTGTGCATAATCGCTATGTCGTAAATTGTTTGCGAGATCGAGGGGCGGTGTTCGTTGAAGAACTTGAAGATGTTCCTGATGATGCAACCGTCATCTTTAGTGCGCATGGTGTATCTAAAGCAGTGCGGGCAGAAGCAGAACGACGAGGCCTAACCGTTTTTGATGCAACCTGCCCGTTAGTAACAAAGGTGCATATGGAAGTAGTGCGTTATGTAAAGGCCGGTTGTGAGTGTATTCTTATTGGCCATGCAGGACATCCGGAAGTCGAAGGCACCATGGGGCAAATTGAAAAACAACAAGGCAAGATGCATTTGGTTGAGAAGCCTGAGGATGTTGCCAAGTTAAAAGTTAATAATGAGAGTAAGTTGGCTTTCGTTACTCAAACAACCTTATCAATGGATGATACCAGTGTTGTTATTGACGCATTGCGTGAACGTTTCCCTGATATTTTAGGTCCTAAAAAAGACGATATCTGTTACGCAACACAAAACCGACAAGATGCTATTAAGCGTTTGGTTAAGAACTGCGAAGCCGTTCTCGTAGTCGGCTCACATAATAGTTCTAACTCAAATCGCTTACGTGAAATTGCCGAGCAGCAAGGGATACCTTCGTGGTTAATCGACGGTCCAGAAGATATTCAAGAGAGCTGGTTAGAAGATAAAAAAATAGTTGGACTAACTGCAGGCGCCTCTGCTCCTGAGCTGTTAGTTCAAAATGTAATAAAAAGGCTCCAGGAATTAGGAGCCAATGTTATTAACGAAGATGAAGGTACGCCAGAGAAAGTCGTATTTACTTTGCCGAAAGCGCTTCAATAAAAAAGGCCAGTGCAATCGCACTGGCCTTTTTCTTTATTCTTAGATTCTAATTATTCCAGCATGTATCGACTGTTTCCTTGCCATTGGTAGTAGTAGCGCCTTTTACGCCTGTCTGATCAACAGTAAAATCTTCACAGTAGGCATTGTCCTTGAGTTGCGAGTCTTGAGCCCGTGCACGAAAGCTATATGTGGATGCGGTCGCATTAGTGACTGTAATACGATAGTAGCCATCCGCTGAATCTTGAGCTGCGCGTGCATTTGCACAATTATTGTGATCATAGCGGCCAAAGGTTGAACCACACCGTTCCAGGTTATGCGCTGCACGAAGCAAGGATGCTGTACCATCGGCACGCTTAGCCTTGCGAGCATATTGTTCGTAGCTTGGTACTGCAATGGCAGCCAATATGCCTACGATTAAGATGACGATCATCAGCTCAATCAACGTAAAACCTTTGTTTTTCTTGAAAAGCATAGTATTGCTCCAAATTATTGGATTAATTAGGTGCATCTTGTGGACGTATTTCATTCCATGAAAAACGTCCTGTAGGTGGTAAGTCACCTGGTTTAACAGAATCTTTGATGATTTTACCCTTACTGGTAGATTCGTAACGTATATCACCAAGGAATTCTGGTGGCGAAACAATACCGTCAACTTTCTTACTCGATACGGAAGAACCACCTACGAAATCGCCATCATCAATTGTGCCATCAAGGTTAACATCAAAAATAGATTCAGGGGGGGTACCACCGTTCTCTGCTTTAACCGATGTGATATGACTATAACCACCAACGTCACAACCGTTAACGGTGGGTACAAATGAGTTAAAGAAAACAATATTACCGACCACAGCTGAGCTTGTTGTAACTCGTTCAGGTGCACCGGTAGGACTGTCATCTGCTTCACTGGTATCTGGTAGTTCGATATACCAACCATATTGAAAGTTATTGGGGGTGGTATAATCAACGGGTTCATCTTCGGTTTTTCTGAAATCAGCCCCCTGACCAAAACCAGCCTGGTAGAGTTGCTCTAATAAATTGGTGCGGTCAAGTGAGTCATCACCGCGATCCCAAACACCATAGTAACTATGGGTCTGGGTCGTTGCTGCAGATGCATCTTTATCAGAGTCAACTATATACTGCCCTGTACCGAATAAAACCAATACGTTTGGTGACGGACCCGTGAGCACAGTTGGATGTGTAATGATAGTAGGTGGCGCCGTAATTTGCTGGCGATTACCATTAGGATCTGTTGCTGTGAATAACGGCAACGGTGTTCCAGGATTACCATTTCCTCTGTAAGAAATATCCCAACCTGTACCTTGGCAGTTGCCTTGGTTATCTTCATTACAAAGATCGAACGCCCACATGTTGCCATGTAGGTCACCACCATAAGCACCATCGGCTTTACCGTCACCATTGAAATCGACAATGGATACATTGGATAGGCCATTACAATCAGCTACAGAACCAACCTCGGTGTCTAATTCCAGGTAATCTGTACCGGCTGTCCAAGTACCATCAAGACCTCCGTCAAGGAATAAGACAAAAAGCTTGGCGCGGCAATCACCACCATCGTTATAACCATTACCAAAGATTGCAGCCCAACGAATAGGGCCAGATCCACCCTCGGTCGCATTGGTTGGCACAATAGTCGGACGAGAGAAGGTAAAGCCAAGATCGGCATCATCATTGCTGGTAAATTCCCAAAGAGCAATTTCTGCTGCATTACCAGCATCATTATTTGCAAAGCGTTCAGGATCTGTGACATCAAGTGCAAATACACCCTTACCACCGCCGCGTAAGGTACCGACAAGAACACTACGCCAGTCACGTGAGCTACGACTACCATCAGAATTTCGGCCTCTTATGTAAGCATCGGTACGTGAAGCGGTATTATCAACATAATAACCATGTTGATAGCCCGGTTCTGCTAAATAATGCAGGCCTTCACTGTTATTGTTTGAATAAACGCTACTTGGAATATAAGCCATTAACTCTTCGCCATTAGTGGCATCGAAGCCATGTAGCATGCCATCGTTAGCACCAACATAAATAACAGGTGTTCGGTTAATACTATCTTTCCATGTTGAATAATCATTTGGTGAAGCCGGGAAGCTTCCAGCAGTGCCATTACCTGTAGGCCAGTTTAGTACTGGGTCACCAACAAACAGAGGTCCAGAATGAACAATGTCACCCAATATGGGTGGGTCAGATATAAAGCTACTACTAGAAGGAACGTTAGGGATAGTTATGTCTTCGCTGCGAACACGGAAGCGTGCGATACCATTATCATCAGGCCCTTCAAATGTGCGATCACCACGTAGGTAATTAAGTAGGTCTTTTTCTGTGAGCTCAGCAGCAAGGCCTGATGCGACAGTTGGTAGGTTTGCTGTTAAATCATTAAGCGCAATAGTTGGCAGCTCGGTATCAGAAAGATCGGTGCTTGTTCCAGCCTGGAATAACACCCCCTTACTTTTGCCTGCACCGACAGCAATGTCAGGATTATAGCTATAGATAACACGCTCATCCGCATTTGGAATTTCATTCCCTGCATCCCAGTTTTCGATTATTGCAATATCACCATTGTTATTAACATCGAGGCCGAAAGAGAGTAATTCACCTTGCCATTTATTGGTTCTGAATCGTGCTAGATACACCACACTACCTGCACTTAATACACTGGTGTTAAATGCGACAGATGCAGCAGAACCGGTTTGTTTAGTGATTGATACAAGCGCTTCCCCTAACTTATCGGTTAGTTCGGCCGGAGTAGCCGCGTTTAATATTTCGCCACGGCCATTTACGGCAGCATGATAGAGATCATCGATTTGAGTTTGATCTTGACCTACATTTACATTTGGCCAAGTGAAGGGGGTGGCATACGCATCAGCCACTGTTGTATAGCCAGGTGACAGAGCAGTGTTGTTGAAAAAATTACCCGCGGCGCCAAGCCCAATGGAGTATGTCACCATATGAAGATTGGTATTACAATCAAGTTGCGGATCGAGAGGAATAATATCACATTGGTCATCAACCGGAACCTGACCCGAAGGATAACTGTTATCTAGATTATCTTCGTAATATTTCATCGCAATATCGCCAAGAGTATTACTGCGAGTATCCGCATACGGTTGGCCATCGTTTCCATCGGCATTTCCTATGCCAGTAAAATTAGTGTCGCCGGTAAAACCATCGGTAAAGAAGATAGTAAAGTTTTTCTGACATTCTTCTGTAATGGGTGCGCCTGCACCGGTGCGTTCATATTGCTGACCAGCGAAATTTAATGCACGGCGGTTAGGCGTGCCTTGTGCACTAATAGGGAAATTATAAAAATCACTGAGAACAGTATTTTTATCTGCAGGTACATCAAGGTCGAGCATGTTAACCGCATTGAGGGTATTAATCGTATATGAATCAACTCGCGCACCGTTAATGTTGTTAAATGACAAACCAAGGCCAGCACGTAAGGCAAGGTGACGTTTACGGTAGTAACTGAACCAGTTGGCGAAGTTTTGCATTTCTGTTGAACCAGGTGCAATTCTAACTTCTTCGAGACAGCGACCATCAGGACCAATGCCATCAACGGCCGATGAGCTACCAGCAAAAGTACTCGGTCTAGTTTCGAAAAATGGGTAGTGCCCGGCAGCTTGGTTTACTGTGGGTGTTGTACAATCGCCATTAAATACTGTGCCGCCGCCATCAAGTACGGTGTAAGTACCAGTAGCAGTCACCTTATAATAGGTAGCAGGGTAATACTCGATACCAACCTGGAAAGCGCCTGCTCCGAATGTGCCATCAGCACCTGCCGTTACCCAAGCAGCGCCATTCCAGAAAACAGTACCTTGTGGCACGATCATATTTTGATCGACAACGAATCCTTCTTCAAAAGCATTTTCACGTCGATTAGTTGTTAGGTCGAAACGATCAAGACTACGAGCTGTTAATGGATCAGCAGGGGTATCTGTCGGGTCAATAATATCAGCCAGGCTGTTAAAGGTCTGTTGGTCATAATCTGACCATGGTGCATAGGTCACAGTAGGGTCAAAATAGGCGCTATTGTAATCGGCACTGCGGGAAAAACCGAATTGTTTAAAAGGTGGAATAGCGCCGACACCAAAAGTAGCAGTGGGATATACTTTCCGACCATTACCAAAACCAGTGCCATTAGGGAATAAATAATAGTAGGGACGACCTGCATTAATAGGTGCGCCGGTCCCATCATAAAAACTGGCATTGCCGGTGCTCCAACGTAGTATGCCACCGTCTGTAGGGAAGAGGGTTTCCCAATCCATACTGCCAGAATCATCTATCGATAAAAGGATGTTAGGGTCAACAGCATTTTGGGTGAATATGGGTTGCGAGGCTAAATTACCGGGCGCAGAAGTGGCTGCAGTTGGTAGCATTATTGCGCTTAAGCCAAATGCAGCAACCAATAATTTCTGCATATATGTATTTGAAATTTTCATAATATTCACCTTCGAACCTATTATCCATTTAGGGATGTATGGTTTACTGGAATGTTTCCTTACCGTAGTAACTAACTAAAATTGTTTGTGCGCTTCCACTCGGCCCTCGGCCTATAGCTACAATCTTGTAACCGGTAACATCACCACTTGCAGCTTTGTTACCACTGGGATCGATAGTGATATTTCTACCACCGATAGACTGGCCTGGTGGAAGTACTGGGCCTATTTTTTCTATGTAATAGCGAGCAGATTGTTCTTCGTTAATAAGCGATGTCACTGTTGCTGCAGGTATAGAGCGTGCATTGTCAGTCCAGGTGACGGGGTCAAAAACATCAGGGCCATCACCTGTATCATGAAGCCCACCAACTGAACCATCGGTGATAACTAGCTGGATGTTTAACAGAAAATTTTCACCTTCAATGATAGCGGCTTCGGCAGATTGGAATGCAAGATTTTGATCGCGCATATTACCGGTCATGCGTTCTTCTAAGGTGGTGGTTTTCATTGAACTAATGCCAATGATTGTCATGAGTAACAAGATAACCAAACTCACAATGAGCACAGCACCACGTTGTTTTTGATTTACATTTTGTACAGAGTTAATCATTTGTATTTTCCTTACGCCTAAATACTAACTAACGAGGTGGCGGATCAATGAGTGCCCGGTTACGAATCGTCACGGTAGTTGTAAACACTTTATAAATACGTCGGTCGTTAGTATTGATAGGGGTGTCTAGTAACTGGTGGGTTTGTGCCGTAACTTCTGGGAGTAGGTCGCGTTCACCTCTTAATAGTAAGGCAAGGCGCACAGTGACAACGTCGGCAACACTGCCAGGGGTGTTGCTATCAACATAACCGAGATCGGTGGCAGTTACATATTGGTTGGGAATATGGAAACGGTCTGCATTGGGAATAGGGTTGTCAGTATCTTCCCCGTAAAGAATTTGCATGTTTTCAACATTCTCAATAATTTCAGTTGCGACGCCGCTGCTGTCAGTACGGTACAGGCCATTCACGAAGGTACCATCCGGGCGTAATGTAGGGCGGATGTCATACCCCTTTGTACCCACTTTATAAATTTTTGAATCAGGACCGTGATCATTTGCGAAACAGTGAGCGTTATTACCAGGACAATCTGTGGCGGCAGGATCAGAATAGTTACCAGGACCAGCAGAAACGTTGCCGGTGTTGTGATTTACTTGAGTTAAATTACCGTTTGGATTGATGCCGGTTACTTGGAATATATCGCCACCGGTGCAGTTACTAATGATGGCAATATCATTTTCGCGTAGGCAGCCAGGTATATCAGTAAAAACAACAGAACCATTCCCAGGGACGGAATCAACATTGATGTCACAGTCATCGCCACCCGTCAGACTGATACTGTCTGATGTGCTTACTACACCAGCCAGGGTGAGATTATCGAAACCAATAACACCTTCGCCTAGATCGTGTAATCTAGGGTCGTAATTAGCACTGGTTTGATCAAGACCGTTAAAGAGGTTTTGATCTGGACTACCTTCGGTACTGTTGGGTCTTTTTAAACAACCCCAGAAATCGGTACTGCGTATTTCACGGGTCATTATATCAATGGCAAACCGACCATTTTCTTGTAGACGAGAAGATTCTTCGACCAGGTTGTAGGACTGTTTGCTACCAAGATAGACTTCCAGTACCCCACCAAGCAGTACAAGGCTAATGATCATGGCAATCATCAATTCGATAAGAGTCATACCTCGTTGTGTTTTAGTCGCATTCATAAATAGGTTCGCCATTATCTGATTAAAGCAATGAAGCTGGTGAAGTTGGTTGGAAATCAACGCTGAAACAGGTTAAGTCTACTTGTGGGTCGCCACTACATGCTGTTCCTAGGTTGCCAGTACGTTCATCGTCCCACATAACTGTAATGGTAAAGACAGTGCCATTACGAGTAATCTGACCGACACCCTCGGGAAGATCGCCTTGTAATCTTCCGTTACAGGCTGCATCTGCATTATGACTGCCAAGTTGGCATTTCCAGTCACTTAGATCGAAAGCGGCAAGAGTGACACCATCACAAGCAGTTTGGAAACAAGTTCCTGCAGTAGGGCCATCACCTGTACCGGTGATATAACTGCCTGCATCTGCTGCGACTTTGTTTGCACGCATACGATCAGCAATATCATAGGCGAGTGCTGTTGCGATGCTGCGGTTGTAAGCAGATGTATTTCTTTGTAAAGCAGTTAGCTGTAGAGATGATAGGCCAAGCAAGCCGATAGCTAAAATAATCAGTGAAACAAGCACTTCAATAAGTGAAAAACCCGTTTGCGACTTTTTTGAATAATAAGTTTTCATAGTAGTAACCTATGGGCAAACGAGAGTAGGAAGTGAATTATCAATACGGGGTCGTCCGGTAGTTGAAACGCGAATTGTTCGACCTCGGTGACCAGAATTGTTGCTATCACACAAAGTGTAGGTATCAGTAGCCAGACCAATTTTGAAACCAGAGGGCTGGTAGGTATAAGAAACAGGGCCACCGGTAAATATCAAGTTATTTTGTAAAGCTTCGAAATCTCGTAAAATAGGCGCTTCGGCTAAGCCGGTGGCAGGGTCGATTGATTCAATAACCCAGCCAAAGTTCCAACCGCCGACCTTAGGTGTGACAGTCACATTCTGGCTACGGCGTATAGCCTCACTGCGAGCAAGATTTAATGCGGTGATAAGTTCGTTAGCTTGAGTGGTGAGTCGATTTTGTCTGATGGTGTCTTGAAAACTAGGAACGGCAACCGTAAACAGTATGGAGGCAACAAAGACCGTTATAATCAGTTCAACCAAAGTAAAGCCATGCACAAAACGAGGCGGATTTGTATTTATTAGTTTCATAGTTATATTTTTAGCATTAGTTAGCGGGCTTGTCTGTGGCTGACCGACAAGCAGGCGGGTTTGTCCGATAGGTGGTCATTCCACATTATTTATACCTTATATATAGCCGACAATAAGCGCTATCTTCGGTATAATCACCAGTATAGCTTGATTTTAGTGAGTTTTTTCCATGTCTAAACATTCTGATTGCCTGATTATTGGCGGCGGCCTCATTGGCATGCTGACAGCGCGTGAATTGGCGCTGGCAGGCATGTCGGTGATTTTATTGGAACGAGGTGAAACGGGACGCGAATCCTCTTGGGCAGGAGGCGGAATTCTCTCGCCTTTGTATCCTTGGCGCTATCCGGATGCCGTGTCTGATTTAGCTCAGTATAGCCAGCGTGTTTATCCTGAATTAGCCAGAGCATTAACGGATGAAGGAGGTGTCGATGTTGAATGGACTCAGAGCGGTTTGCTTATGCCTGCTTGCGAAGAGATGGAGCAAGCGCAGCGCTGGGCTAAGCAATATTCTGCCGATATGACGCTTGTAGAAGGTGATGAATTAAGCCAAATTGCGCCTGAATTATCGTCAAATTTATCCCAATCCCACGCGCTTTGGCTGCCTAAGGTGGCACAAGTTCGTAATCCTCGTTTTGTTCGCGCCCTCCGTGGCAGTATTGATAAATTAGGCGTTAAGGTGCTAACCGGCATGGCGGTGAAAGAAATTAGCCTCCATGCGGGCAAAGTTGATGGCGTTGTAACTGAGTCGGGCCACCGTATTGCTGCGGGGCAGGTGGCAGTGGCGGGTGGCGCGTGGAGTGCGGGTTTGCTTGAAGGGTTTGGCGTGGAATTGCCGGTTATACCTGTGCGAGGCCAAATGTTGTTATACAAAGCAGCAGCAGATACTGTGAAACGAATTATCTTACACAAAGATCGTTATGTTATTCCAAGACGTGATGGTCGTGTATTGATTGGTAGCACACTCGAGCATGCCGGTTTCGAGAAACAAACAACGGATTCAGCTCGGATTGAATTGGAGTCGGAAGCGCAACGCATTGTTCCCGCATTGGCTGATTTCCCTGTTGAGGCTCATTGGGCCGGGTTGCGGCCGGGGTCACCCGATGGAGTGCCCTTTATTGGGGCATGTCCTGATGTATCAGGTTTATATTTGAATACGGGGCATTACCGGAATGGCGTCATTCTTGGACCATCATCTGCCGCAATGTTGGCGAATATGATCTTGGCTAAGGATTTCGAATTATCGAATATCGCCTATGCGCCTGAGGGCCGATTACAAAAGCCAAAAGAAGTTAGTGCTTAAATTTAGTAAGTATTTGTATTCCTGAGTCAATTAGTCATATACTCGTCAGTGGAGGGATAGAACATGGATGGAAATAAAGAAGTTATTGTTAACCAGTTGGAGGCATGTGGTATTTACCCGACGCCACAACGTGTAAAAATTGCTCAAGTCATGCTGATAAGAGAACAGCACATGTCTGCAGATAACGTTTTGCAAGCAGTGAATATGACTGAGTCTGCCGTATCAAAGGCAACGGTTTACAACACGCTTGGATTGTTTGCGAGCAAAGGCTTGATTCGAGAAGTGATTGTTGATCCCTCTAAAGTTTTTTACGATTCAAATACCAGTGAACATCATCATTTTTATAATGTTGATACCGGTGAGTTAAGTGATGTTGGTACAGGTGACGTTTTGATTGATCGTCTGCCAGAAATGCCCGAAGCAACCGAATTGGATGGTGTCGATGTTATTATTCGGCTTCGCCAGAAAGCCTCATAAATATTTGACGGCTGTCTCAGAACTCGTAATTAGTAGTTGATCTTACTGTTGTAAAGACTATTGTTATATAACTCACAGGCTAATGAAAGAGTTAGCCCATACGACAATCTAAGGAGATTGCTATGAACATTAAACAACTTATTATTGCGAGTATTCTTTCTATCGGTGTGTCAGTCATTGCCTTTGCAGAAACATGCCCCAAAGATATATGTGACGATGCTAATGCAGGTACAGCATCGAAAGATAGTCTCAAACAGAATGGTTTACTGACTCTTAAACCTGTTACTGCTACGTCTACTGCTACGTCTACGTCTGGGTCGAATACAGATATTCCAACTTATACAGTGCCTAAAAAAGCTTTAAAAAAATAGATGGTAATAGTTCACATTTTTTCTGTGAAAGGGTAGACAGTATTAAGAAAGCGAGAGGAATAGACTGAGTTTGTGTTTCACCCTGAACCTTCGGTACGAAGGTTAGGGGGCTCATAATGAAACCTGAAAGGATTCTATGAGTTACTAGCTCTATTTTGTTAGTTTGATTTCTACAACTCTATACAATTGACAGATTTATTTTACGCCAGCCTTGTGCTGGCGTTCTTTTTTTGAGACAAAATATTTTTTTGGCAGGATTTACAAGATAGACCTTTTAAGATTTAAGCGTTTAGTTTTTTTAATCATGTTCATCTTATAAATCCTGTCTAAATATTCTTTTGTGTTTTTATTGATTAGCTCTATTTTCAATAAGATCTTCAACAACACTTGGGTCAGCTAAGGTTGAAGTATCACCTAAGGTATCTAAATCATTTTCAGCAATCTTGCGCAAGATGCGACGCATAATTTTACCGGAGCGTGTCTTGGGTAAACCGGGAGCCCATTGAATAATGTCGGGTTTGGCAATAGGGCCAATTTCACTACGCACCAGCGCAATGAGTTCCGCACGTAATTCTTCGGAAGGTTCAACACCAATAATCGGTGTGACATAGGCATAGATGCCTTGTCCCTTAATATCATGCGGATACCCCACCACAGCCGCTTCGGCAATAGATTCATGTAACACTAATGCAGATTCAACTTCAGCGGTTCCCATGCGGTGGCCAGAAATATTCAGTACATCATCCATTCGACCGGTGATCCAATAATCACCATCAGCATCACGTTTGGCACCATCACCAGTAAAATAATAACCGGGGTAAGTTTTAAAATACGTTTCAACAAAGCGATCATGATCGCCATAGATGGTGCGCATTTGCCCCGGCCATGAATTTGTCATGACAAGAGCACCACTGGCCTCAGTCGTTTCAATCAGTGTGTTATTTGTCGTATCAATGATACCCGGTTTCACACCAAAGAAAGGTTGCGTGGCCGAGCCAGGTTTAAGCGTTGTTGCTCCAGGCAGAGGGGTGAGCATGTGGCCGCCCGTTTCGGTTTGCCACCATGTATCAACAATAGGGCAACGTGTTTCGCCAACGACGTTGTGGTACCACTCCCATGCTTCGGGGTTGATAGGTTCGCCGACCGTACCTAGTAGACGCAATGATTTTCTTGAAGTGCGAGTTACAGGCTCATCACCTTCACGCATTAATGCGCGTAGTGCGGTTGGCGCTGTGTAGAAGATACTGATGTTGTGTTTGTCGACCACTTCCCAAAAACGCGAGGCATCCGGGTAATTAGGAATGCCTTCAAAAAATACAGTCGTTGCACCGTTAGCCAGTGGTCCATATAAAAGATAACTGTGGCCAGTGATCCAACCGACATCGGCAGTACACCAATAGACATCGCCTTCTTGTAAATCAAAGGTGTATTTTGTCGTCATGGCAGCATATAAAAGGTAACCGCCGGTAGTATGTAATACACCTTTAGGTTTTCCTGTTGAGCCTGATGTATAGAGAATAAATAAAGGATCCTCTGCATCCATTTCTTCTGGTGGACAATCGTTAGAAGCTTCAGCCATCGCATCGTGATACCAAATATCATGTGCATTGTTCCAACTGATGTCGCCGCCTGTACGCTTGACTGTTAGCACCGTGTGAACATTGGGGCAACCTTCAATGGCTGTGTCGACATTGGCTTTGAGTGGAATAGTCTTGTTACCACGAACACCTTCATCAGCAGTAATGACAACTTGGCAATCCGAATCAAGGATACGTCCTTTGAGGGCTTCGGGAGAGAAGCCACCAAAAACGACAGAGTGCACGGCACCAATTCGTGCACATGCCAGCATGGCGTAGCCAGCTTCAGGGATCATCGGCATATAAATACAAACACGATCACCTTTGTTAACGCCGCGTTGTTTTAGGACATTGGCAAGCTTGCTAACGTGTTCGTGCAATTCTTTATAGGTAATTTTCTTATCGTCATGTGGATCATCACCTTCCCAAATGATTGCAACTTGGTCGGCGCGTGTATCAAGGTGTCGATCGATGCAGTTATAAGTGAGATTTAATTTACCGCCTTCAAACCAGCGAATATGCAGATCATCGGCAGCAAAGCTACAATCAGAAACTTTATCCCATGGTTCATACCAATCAAGAAAAGATTCAGCCTGCTCTGCCCAGAAGCCATCAGGATCATCCAGCGAACGTTGATACATAGCTTTGTAGTCGGCTACATTTATATTTGCTTTGGCTGCAAAATCAGCAGGGACAGGATATTTTTTATCGCTCATGGGTCGCTCCAGTAACGTAATTATTTAAAGCGCATTGATAAATCAATGGCGCGAACATGTTTGGTTAGTTCACCGGTAGATATAGTATCAACACCCGTTTCGGCAATGGCCGGTACGGTTTCAAGTGTTACATTACCTGAGGCTTCTAACGTTGCTTGGCTGTTATTTAATGCAACGGCTTCGCGTAGCATTTCTAAGGTGAAATTATCTAATAATAAAATATCGGCGGTGGCGCTAAGTGCTTCTTTTACTTCGGCAATATTTTCAACTTCTACTTCAATTTTTTTATCTGCATTCAATGAACGCGCAATTTTTATGGCATTTGTTATAGAGCCTGCCGCCGCAATATGATTTTCTTTTATCAGATAAGCATCATAAAGACCGATGCGGTGATTATGGCAACCACCGCAAGTCACTGCATATTTTTGTGCACGGCGCAGGCCGGGAATGGTTTTTCGCGTATCAAGAATTCTTGTATTCTTTCCAATGACAAGACGGGCATAGTCGGCTGAAACGCTGGCAGTGGCGGAAAGTGTTTGTAAGAAATTGAGTGCGGCACGTTCACCGCTTAGTAAGGCGCGTGAAGGGCCTTCTATGGTGCAAAGTATTTGCTCTGAAATAACTATATCGCCATCAGCTACTTGCCACTGCACAATAATAGCCGGGTCAAGCTGGTTAAATACTTCATTAAACCAATCGACACCACAAATCACGGCGTCTTCACGACTAATAACGGTTGCGGTTGATTGTTGTGAGTCAGGAATTAGCGCGGCAGTAATATCGCCACTACCAATATCTTCTTCGAGCGCGCGCCTTGCATCGTTACGAATGACATCATATAAATCGCTGTCTCTTGTCACTTGAATCACTCTGACTATCCTCTCTTTGCGGGCCGATTATACAGTAGATTAACGCATCTTTTGTTGCGGCGTGGCGAAGTAGTCGTCTCCCAATTTTTTCACTAAACCGGCCAGTAACACCAGGCTAATAAGATTCGGTGCGGCCATGAGGATATTAGTTATGTCGGCAATATTCCAAACCAGATTAAGCGGTATCCATGCGCCAACCACAACGAGTACGGTATAGATAATCCGGTACGGTAGTATGGCACGCTCACCAAATAAGAACTCAGCACTGCGATCGCCATAGTAGGACCACGCAATAATGGTTGAAAGGGCGAAGAACATCAGGCCAAAGCCAACCACCCATGCACTGAATTGACCTAAGCCCTGTTCAAAGGCATAAGCGGATAAGGCGGCGCCGGTATAGGCTTCAGGTCGCGCTTCACCCCATGCTCCCATAATGACAATAACCAAGGCTGTCATGGTACAAACGACTATCGTATCGATGAAAGGCCCCAGCATAGCGACTAAACCTTCGCGAACGGGCTCATTGGTTTTAGCAGCCGCATGTGCCATTGCAGCAGAACCGAGCCCTGCCTCATTGGAGAAAACGCCGCGCGCAACACCGTATTGAATGGCGGCACCGATTGCACCACCACCAGCGGCTTCAGGGTTGATAGCAAGATTAATAATAGTAAAGAAAGCAGCGGGAACTTCGCTAGCATGCATAGCTAAAATAATCAGTGCGGCTCCACAATAAATAACTGCCATAAATGGCACGATGGTTGATGCGACTTTAGCGATGCGCTTGATACCACCAATAATAACCAGACCAACGAGTATAGCGAGAGTGGCACCAAGGATTAATCTGTAATCATCAATAGCAGGAAAGATATAGCCGAGTCCATCAACGACTGAGTTGGCTTGCACCATGTTACCAATGCCAAAGGAGGCGATTAAGGTAAACGCGGCAAATAACACACCTAACCATTTTAAGTTGAGTGCGCGAGACAATGTGTACATAGGACCACCAGAGACACTGCCATCTTCATGCACAACACGATATTTTATAGCCAAGGTACAAGAAGTGTATTTACTTGCCATACCGACTAATGCAGTGATCCACATCCAGAACACGGCACCAGGACCACCGAGCGCAATGGCCGTCGCGACACCGGCAATATTACCCGTGCCAACGGTTGCAGATAATGCGGTTGAAAGCGCTTGAAAATGACTAACCTCACCTTCGTCTTCGGGCTTGTCATATTTTCCGCGAACCAAATTAACAGCATGCTTAAAGCCACGAAATTGGATAAAACGTAAACGGAAAGTGAGGTATAGCCCTGTTCCTACAAACAACAATAATGTGTATTCACTACCCCACAATGCGCCCGCAATAGCACCGGTTGTTTGAGTTAGGTCAGCAATAAAGGTTTCCATGTCGCATTCCTTATATTTTTATTTTTCGTGCTGTTAATATTGTCGGATTGTCAGCGTATCACCACGCTGAGTAAACTCTAAATCCTTCAAAAAACTCATACCTAATAAAACCTCATCGCCTTGTGTGGCAGGGTTAATGCTAGCAGGCACATTGCGTAATTCTATACCGCCAAGGCTGATACTATTGAGGCGGGTTAAATTAGCAGTAATTTGACCGTTGGCTGTGTTGTAGACCTGACTAATACCTCTATCAAGTCCTAATGTATCGGCAAGATCGCTCGGTATGGAAACATCACTGGCGCCCGTATCGAGTAAAAAGGTCACTGGCTTACCATTAATACTTCCAGTGGCTACATAATGACCATAACGATTACGTTGTAAAACAATTTCTTGTTCACCTACAGCAGAAGAACGTGTGCTAATTTGTTGGTTGGGGTTATTTTGTGACTTCTCAAAATCAGCAAACCACCAGGCCATTAAGCCGAGTATCAGTAGCCATGCCAAGATCACCAGTGTAATACCTGTACCGTGGCTATTGTCTGATTCAGGACTATTCATACTTTGTATGTTAACACCGGCTACCCATTGGTGTAAGGTTAGCTAAATACCATGTGGAAAAGATCTTGAACCGACTACTTGTTAATATTGCACGAACATTGCTGGATAGCGTCAGAGATCTGTTGCCGATTATTGTTGTTATTGCTTTCTTTCAGCTCGTTATTCTCAAACAACCGATTCCTAACCTAGAAGATATATTGATTGGCACTTTATTGGTGGTGGTCGGTCTGGCTTTGTTTATTAATGGCCTGCAAATGGCGCTGTTTCCTATAGGTGAGAATATTGCTTACGCCTTTGCTAGAAAGGGTAGTACCGTTTGGTTATTAATCTTCGCCTTTGCCTTAGGTTTTGGCACGACCATAGCCGAACCAGCGCTCATTGCTGTCGCGGCTGAGGCGGCCAAGGTTGCAGCAAATGCGGGGCTCATTGCAGATCTTGTCGACGCCCGTGATAGTTATGCTGATGGATTACGTATTACAGTGGCTTTTTCAGTTGGTCTCGCCATTTTGATAGGCGTAATTCGTATTATTAAAGGTTGGCCACTGCAATATCTAATTATTGGTGGCTATGTTTGCGTGGTCATAATGACGGCCTTTGCACCTAAGGAAATTATTGGTATCGCTTATGACTCCGGTGGCGTGACTACATCAACCGTAACGGTTCCTTTAGTAACCGCATTGGGTGTTGGGCTGGCATCAAGTATTCGTGGGCGTAACCCGATGATTGATGGTTTTGGTTTGATCGCATTGGCATCATTAACGCCAATGATATTCGTTATGGCCTATGGCATGGTGATTCACTAATGGTTTTGCTATCACAATTATTGAACACCTTATTACAAACCTTATTCGATCTCATTCCGATTATTGCTATTATTTTTGGCTTTCAGATTATTGTGTTGCGGCAGAAAATTGCTAACTTAAAAAACATTCTTCTCGGTCTTTTTTATGTGTTGCTGGGGCTTGGTTTTTTTCTTGTTGGATTAGAAAAAGCATTATTCCCATTGGGTAAACTGATGGCGACACAATTAACCGATCCTGCTTTTATTTACGCTGGCCTCAAATCAATACCCGTCACTTTGCATTGGGCAGATTATATGTGGGTTTATTTATTTGCTGCAGCCATTGGCTTCTCAACAACCGTAGCTGAACCCTCACTAATTGCAGTAGCGATTAAAGCGCATAGTGTGTCGGGTGGTGCTATTGGGGTATGGGGTTTACGTATTGCGGTTGCAATAGGCGTCGCGTTTGGTATTTCTTTGGGGGCTTTCCGAATAGTCACAGGTACACCGCTACATTATTACATCATCGTTGGATACATTATTGTCATCCTGCAAACCATGCGGGCACCAAAAATGATTATTCCGCTTGCTTATGATTCAGGTGGTGTGACGACATCAACAGTGACGGTGCCACTGGTTGCTGCACTTGGTCTTGGCTTGGCGGGCACGGTACCGGGGCGTAGCGTGATTATTGACGGCTTTGGTTTGATCGCTTTTGCCAGTTTATTTCCGATTATTTCGGTCATGGGATATGCGCAGTTGAGTGAATGGCGTTATAAGCGGAATAGTGAAAAAGAGAGTGAACAAGAAAATGAATAATGATAATCATGTTAAATACTGGAGGGTAAGACTATGCATTTTAAATTACTAATTGCCCTGGTTGAAGACGAAAAAACCAATGCGGTGCTAGATGCAGCTCGTACGGCAGGCGCAACAGGTTCGACGGTTATCAGCCAGGCTCGAGGCGAAGGTATACAAAAGGCTAAAACATTTTTTGGTCTTAACCTGGAAACGCAACGCGATATGCTGTTGTTTCTCGTTGAAGAACATATGAGTCGACAAATTCTAGAAAAGATTGCGGAAATTGGCCAGTTTGACGAAAGACCGGGGACCGGTATTGCATTTCAACTAGATGTTGAAGATGCCGTGGGTGTTGGGCATCAGATCCGTGAATTAACAGAGGCTGTGGAGGAAAAGTTATGAATGATAAAGCAATAATTCGAGTCAGCGATATTATGAAAACGAAAATTGATATTGTTGATGGTATTACAACAGTGAGCGAAGCATTAGATAAAATGATGCATATTGAAAATAAGTCACTGATTGTTGATAAACGTCATGATAATGATGAATATGGTATTGTTTTGTTGGCAGATATTGCGCGTCAGGTTTTAGCAAAAGATCGTGCGCCAGAACGTGTCAATATTTATGAAGTGATGTCAAAACCCGTTATTACTGTGCAAGCCAATATGGACATTCGTTATTGTGCACGACTATTTGATAAATTTGGATTAACACGAGCGCCGGTGGTTGAGCAAGGCAAGATAGTGGGCATGGTGAGTTATACCGATATGGTGTGGAAAGGCATGGCTGGGCGCATAGATTAGTTGGCGGACATAGCTAAACGTAGCCCTGAAAATATATGGCGCTTGTCCGGGTTATAGAAGTTTCGGAAACTGCTGCGACGGATGCTGGGTTGGGTATATTGGCTGCCACCACGCAGGCTAAAGTGTTTATTATCAAACCACGGTTTTGAATAGTTGTCGTACGGAAAAGCACTAAAGCCGGGGTAGGGATGGAAGTTGTTTTTACACCATTCCCAAACTTGTCCTGTATTAGTTAGCACGCCAGACTGATCTGCAACTTCCCATTCATATTCATGTGGTAAACGTACCGTAGCAAGTTTATTTGAGTTTCTTCGTAACCAATTAATAAAGGCATTGGCCTCGAAATAACTAACCCCTGATACGGCTGCACTCGGCTCTAATTCTTTAGCACCATTCAATATAATTTCATAAAAGTTATTATTGGTATCTGTATGCCAATTTTCGGGATGCTGAATATTGTTTGATTGACACCATTGCCATCCAGCGGTGCTCCACCAACGTTTATCTTGATAACCATGGTCAATAATGAAGGTAAGCCAGTCAGCATTACTAACCGGATGCTCGGCAAGTGCGAAGGATTCAACCTTAATTTGATTAGGCGGCAATTCATTATCAAACGCTTCGGGATGAGAATGACTGCCAACAGTAAAATCTCCACTGGCATATGTTGTAAATTTATAATTTATTTTTTTATTTGCCGAGAGAGGAGCCGCATTACTTAAAGAAGGTTTGATTTGTAATTGACGCTGCGCTAATACCATTGCCATGGTTTCAAGATGTTGGCTATGATGTTGAATTAGGAAATGCAGCATATAGTCGCGCTGGTTTAATGTGTGTTGAGTAAATCTGGCGGGTGCATTTTTAAAAATCAATTGGTTCTCTGCGATGATTTCTTTACACCATTGCAGATGTTCATCAATGGGGGGTAGAGCAGGACCACGCTTGGGTTTAATAATATTTTCGGGAATATAAAGCCAGGCGAGATCGGCTGTTAACGAATCATCGCCTAAAATAACTTCGCGTAACCAATATGATTCAATAAATACGCAGTGCCCCACATGCCAGCCAAGTGGGCTAAGATCGGCATGGTATTGGGTTCGATAGTCGGCATCATTAAGTGTTACGGCCATCGTATGTATTGCCGTATGTGTTTCATTAAGGTTTTTCAGTAAGGTTTGAGTCATTTAAAGTTCGAGTAATTCAGGTGGTTCATCATTGGATAAAATAAGAATATGGTGATCGGGAACAGGTTGCCATAATTCGCCATGCGTAAGACGTTCTGAGGAGACTAACTGTGCATCCGGAAATAACTCATCATCGGTTGTATAATATAGCGATGGGCTATCATGATTATGTCCATGTCGTATGGCATAAATCAGTTCACCATTAGTGATAATAAAATTGAGTAAGGCTTTTGTTTCACCGAGCCAGCCCGCTAATAAATCAAACAATTTTGAACAAGCCTCTTCTATAGAAACCTCTTCATTATTATTAAGTAATTCACGCAGCAAGGCGAAGAGATATTCAGAATCTGTAGTGCCTTGTATCCCTGCTCGTATATCATTACTCAAATAATCAGAAATTTCTCGGCGGACTTGAGTTGTAAAATCCTCAATATATCCATTGTGCATAAATAATAATTCATCATCATAAAATGGTTGGGTGTTTGAATGATTTACTGATGAGCCCTCAGTAGCACTACGGATATATGCTAACCACAGATCGGATTCTAGTCCACGTCCCAGGCTGTCAAGATTGGGATCCGACCAGATCGGCATGGTGCAGCGGTAATTTACAGGTTGGCTATTCGCATCATACCAGCCAAATCCATAGCCATCGGCATTGACCTTGGCGTAAATAAGTTCTTTAGGTGCATAGGATTGAACTACCAGGCTATGCGCCGGTCTAGTCAAGAACTGATCGAGACGAATTGTCGAGCCTAGATAGGCGGCCATGCGACACATGTTGCATTCCTTATATTGATCGGTTCGACAGCGTATAAAACAGATGTTAGCCTATCATAACGGTATAACCAATACTTAAAATCACATCCTAGACCCTGTCATAATAATGATTAGAACCACAGGAGAGAAAATGGAATCGTCAGCGAAAGCAGAGCAAGTGGAACAGCGTTTAAATTGCCAAAAAATATTACCGACTCGAAGTGTGCCATCATTATTAGATGACGTTAAACAGGGGTTGTTACAAGAACCTCGGCGCCTTCCTGCCAAGTATTTTTATGATGAACATGGTTCTCAACTGTTCGATAAAATCTGTGACACTCGCGAATATTACCCAACACGAACCGAAGATACCTTATTACAGAATGCAGCCGAAGATATTATTGAGCACTGTCAACCAGCACATCTTGTTGAATTAGGCAGCGGTACATCACGCAAAACGCGTCGTCTTTTTGATGCGTGTGAAAAAAAGGAACACCAAGTTAAATATTGGCCATTCGATGTTTGTGAAGAAATGGTTAAAGAGGCCTCAGCTAATCTTGTCGATGAATACCGTTGGTTAGATGTAAATGGATTGGTCGGCGATTACAATGCGGGTCTTGAGCACCTGCCTAATTTAGCGGGTCGTAGTTTGTATGTTTTCCTCGGAGGTACGATTGGCAACTTTGCACATGAAGACGGTGTGGCTTTTCTTTCCGAGTTGCGCGAATCGATGTCGGAGGATGATATGCTGTTAATGGGCGCGGATCGAATTAAGGATGAAGGTGTTTTAAATGCAGCCTATAACGATAAAGAAGGGATTACTGCCGCCTTTAATTTGAACCTGTTGAATGTGTTAAATAAAGAAATCGAAGCTGATTTTGATTCAGAAAAATTCAAGCACCATGCCTTTTTCAATCAGGATGAATCTCAAATTGAAATGCATCTTATCGCGACCGAACAACAGACAGTGAATTTACAGGCATTAGAAGCCGAGATTTTATTTGAGAAAGGCGATAGTATTCTGACTGAAATTAGCCGGAAATTTACACAGACCTCATTGAGTAATATGTTAAAAGAAGCAGGTTTTTCCTTGAACAAACATTTTTCTCCGGACAATAATTATTTTTCACTCGTGCTTGCTTCACCTGTGGCATAGAACAAGCTATGCAGATAGAAGATGGCCTCTTGGCGGAAGCCAGGCAACATCCCTCACCTAATTGTGATGATCGCCCTGATGATGTTTCATTATTGGTTGTACACGGCATCAGCTTACCGCCGGGCGAATTTGGTGGGCCGTGGATAGATGCCTTATTTACCAATACGCTCGATCCTGAAGAACATGAATATTTCCAGACAATTCATACCCTCAAGGTGTCTAGTCATGTCTTGATTCGCCGAGATGGTGAATTGGTGCAATATGTTCCTTTCCATAAGCGGGCTTGGCATGCAGGAGAATCCACGTTTGAGGAAAGAAGCTGCTGTAACGATTTTGCGATTGGCATTGAGCTTGAAGGTACGGATGATACGGCTTATACCGACAGCCAATATCAGCAATTAGCTCGGCTAATTACTGATTTACAGGTTGTTTATCCTGCCATTACGGCTGAGAGAATTGTCGGTCACTGTGATATTGCCCCTGGTCGAAAGACGGATCCTGGTCCGGCCTTTGATTGGCCACATCTACAGCGCCTCTTGGCGTAAACGAAGAATAAATTACAACAGGATTGGCTTCCTGACGCATTTGTAGCGATAATAGATCAACGTAAAGTAGGGTGAGTTTGCTGTTATGAGTTTGATTGCGATATTGATTAGTTTGATTTTGGAGCGTTCGTTTCGATCATTTCAGGAATATAGACAGTTTGCATGGTTTGATACACTGACGGACAGGATTAAAAAATGGTGTGATGAAAGACAGTGGCAAGGGCCTACCGTTATTTCTTTAATCCTGATTGGTCCATTACTAGCTGTTGTACTTATCAATAGCCTACTCGATGGTGTAATGCTCGGCTTGTTTTCTTTGCTCTTCAGTACGGCGGTATTGTTTCTTTGCCTTGGCCCCAAAGATCTTGACCAACAGGTTGAGACATTCCTGACAGCTTGGGATGATGAGGATGAAGAAACAGCACGATTAGCGGCTAATGAACTACTCGGTGAAACTCCGCCTGAATCACTTAATGAATTACAGCAACAATTAGTTGAACGTATTTTAGTCGCTGCCAGTGAGCGTATTCTATCGCCGATTATTTGGTTTACTGTTTTTGCGATGTTGGGTTCAGGCCCATTGGGCGCGGTCTTATATCGTTTAAGTTGTCACCTACATGAGCGTGTTGAGGGTCAGACCGATGCGTTTTCAACGGCAGTGAATCGTCTTTATGCCATTCTGGGTTGGTTTCCTGCTCACCTTGTTGCCTTGTTGTTTGCGATGGCCGGTAGTTTTGTTGATACGATTCAATTGTGGCGTGAGCGTAGCTCAACGTGGCGTGATGATTGGCAGCAAGCAGCTTCGATGGCAGTGATTACCGGTGGTTTTGGTGCTTTGCAAATGCCGTTGAATATGGTTGATGAAAAGTCAGTTAGCGAAGAAATTCCTCAACATGTACGTGCGGCTTTGGGATTGATCTTAAGAAGTATTGTGATACTGGTTGTATTAATCGCCGTGCTTACACTTACTGTATTTCGTAGTTAAATAAATATCGTCTCAGGGTGTAATTTGGAAGGCATTAGTCATGTCATACTTCCTTCAAGATCTCGCTACGCTCGTTCACAGGCGTCACCATGACATGACTAATGCCTTTTGAAGCAGTCTAAATAAAATCTGTCATTGCGAACGTAGTGAAGCAATCCAGATAATTTGCAATCTATCAGTCATGTCATGCCTCCTTCAAGATCTCGCTACGCTCGTTCACAGGCGTCACCATGACATGACTAATGCCTTTTGAAGCAGTCTAAATAAAATCTGTCATTGCGAACGTAGTGAAG
>Ga0316205_10001188_pt1 | contig 35678 bp, 33 predicted proteins | sample 3monthpyrite_MG_FD_204941 | JGI IMG/M metagenome (GOLD analysis project Ga0316205, IMG submission 204941) | Microbial mat bacterial communities from mineral coupon in-situ incubated in ocean water Damariscotta River, Maine, United States -... | ecosystem: Environmental > Aquatic > Marine >...
ACTACAACATCGGTACCAAAACCACCTGCTATCACACTGATAAAGGATCGGTTCATCGCCTTACACATAATATAACTTAAAATCGCACCGGATGATCCTACTAACGCGCCTGTCACAATTAACAAATCATTGCCTAATAAAAAGCCTGCTGCCGCCGCCGCCCATCCCGAATAAGAGTTCAGCATGGAAACCACTACCGGCATATCTGCGCCACCGATTGAAGCGACTAAATGCCAACCAAACACCAATGCAATGCCGGTCATGATCAACAATGACGTCATATGACCTTCTTGCTGAACAAAATAAACCATCAACACTAAACTGACGATCCCGGCCAGCAAATTCATTTTATGGCGATGAGGTAACATCAAAGATTTACTGCTGAAAATGCCGCGTAGTTTACCGAAGGCGACAATCGAACCAGTAAAAGTCACTGCGCCGATAAAAACACCTAAAAACACTTCCACTAAATGAATGTTAAGCATAATGCCCGACAAACTTTCGTGTTCCAAAAAGCTGTTAAAGCCCACCGCAACCGCGGCCAAACCAACAAAACTATGCAGCATGGCGACCAGTTCTGGCATTTGAGTCATTTCAACTTTAAGCGCCAGCCAGGTACCAATTAATCCGCCGATGACCATGGCAACTAATATGGTTTCGATATTGGTCACCGAAGGATTGGCAATGGTGGCCACTAACGCTATCGTCATACCGACAATGCCGTACCACACACCACTTTCGGCGGACTCCTGTTTACTTAGTCCGATCAAACTAAAAATAAATAAGATTGCCGCCACAAAATAAGCGCCATTGATTAATGGCATATTCGATTCAATAAGACCCAAATTATCACCTGTGGCTTGGACTAGTTGACTGGTTTTTTCGGTGAGACTTTCACTGATATTTAACTTTAATAGGCTCATGGCTTAATCCTCCTTCCTGAACATCTTTAACATGCGTTTGGTGACAACAAAGCCACCCACCACGTTAATAAAGGCGATTAAAACCGCAAAAGCTGAAATCCACATGACTAATTGGTTGCTGCTGGAAACCTGTAACAATGCCCCCACCACAATGATGCCACTGATTGCATTGGTCACGCTCATTAGCGGTGTATGCAAGGCATGAGTGACGTTCCAAACCACGTAATAACCTATAAAGCAGGCCAGAATAAAAACCGTAAAATGCTGCATAAATTCTGCCGGAGCTACCACCGATAACCAGCCAAATAATAGACCGAAACCTAGTAGCATTAAGTGTTTTCCCATATTGGAAGATTTCTTTTTAGCTTTTTCTTCAACAACGGGTACTGGCGCCGGTTTTAGTTGAGGCGCAGCGCTCACCTGTACCGGTGGTGGTGGCCAGGTAATTTCACCCTCTCGGGTGACGGTGACGTTACGAATGATTTCATCTTCAAAATCAAGAATAATCTCGCCGTCTTTTTCAGGGCAAAGCAATTTAATTAAATTAAGAATGTTGTTGGAATACAACTGACTGGACTGGGTAGGCAATCGAGACGGCATATCTGTATAACCAATGACGGTCACACCATTCACATCCACCGACTCGCCGGGTTTGGTATATTCGCAGTTACCGCCACCCAGAGCTGCCAAATCGACCACGACACTGCCGCGCTTCATCGACTCCACCATTTCTTTAGTGATTAATTTAGGTGCAGGTTTTCCGGGGATCATCGCGGTAGTGATAATAATGTCCACTTCTTTGGCCTGTTCGGCAAATAACTCCATTTCCGCTTTGATAAAGGCTTTGCTCATGACTTTGGCGTAACCATCACCGCTACCGGCTTCTTCTTCAAAATCCAATTCCAGAAACTCGGCGCCCATGCTTTCGATCTGCTCTTTCACTTCTGGGCGGGTATCAAAGGCTCTGACAATAGCGCCTAAACTTCCGGCCGTGCCGAGCGCAGATAAACCGGCGACACCAGCGCCAATAATCATTACCTTGGCTGGCGGCACTTTACCGGCGGCTGTAATTTGTCCGGTAAAAAAACTACCAAAATTATGTGAAGCCTCAACCACGGCACGATAACCGGCAATATTGGCCATCGAACTGAGCGCATCCATCGATTGGGCTCTGGAAATTCTGGGAACAGAATCCATGGCCAAAACGGCGATTTTTTTATCCGCTAACTTTTTCATTAAGGCATCATTTTGCGCAGGCCAGAAAAATCCGATAATGGTGGCTCCGGATTTAATTTTATCTATCTCAGATTCTTCTGGTGGATTGACCTTAAATAAAATGTCCGATTGCCAAACATCACCGGCCGCTTTGATTGTAGCCCCCGCCTTTTCATAAGCGGCATCGGAGAAACTGGCTGCCACACCGGCGCCGGATTCAACCACCACGGAAAAGTTAAGTTTGATTAATTGCACAATACTGGAGGGGGAGGCTGCTACTCGAGATTCTTTAGCAACTGTTTCTTTGACTATACCTATTTGCATACTTGAGCCCTGTATTAAACGGGCCTCAAAACGTCAGGCGAAATGAACGACCCTAAAATAAAATGACAAACCCACAGGTACTTATATAACTAAAGTTAATGAGTCCCGGATAGATTTGCTCAACGGATTTCATTCTCTAAACGTCTTTTTTGAACTGACGGTGATGAATGACCGTAGTGCTTGAAAATATTACGCCGAGCCAATGTACGACTTATAAGCTGGAAATGCAATATACGCCTAATAATTAATTGATATTGATCAAGGAGATAGCTTCAATGTCAGCGTTGAATGTCGATCAAGCTATACCGCGACAGGAAAAAGCCTAACTTAGCTAATTTATTGATGCATCCCACAAAAACTGAAGATTTCTTTGTAGACATTCAAATTCTACCGGCGATTCTGCCAGAATTTCACCATCCGGGACCAATTTACCAGGTTGTTCCTCGACAATTTTTATCTTTTTGGCCTGAATGTATTCAACTTCAGGATAGCTGATGTGGGAGCCATCATAAATACTATTAAATAGACGCAGCAGTTTAATTCTGGATAGCTTGTTTAATAATATTAAATCCAACATTCCATCATCAATTTTGGCCTTAGGGGCAATCAAAAAACTGGTACCGGTGTAGGTCGAATTGGCCACTTCGGCAAATACAGCCTCTCGTTCAAGAACTTTGCCATCAACTTCTAAGGTCATTTTTTGCGCTTTTAAATTGATCAGTTTTTGCAAAACAGCGACAGTGTAGGCCGCATTGCCCAACCATTTTAACGGGACAGCCGCTTGGGCAACCTCGGAAATAAAACCCAACCCAACAATATTGAGAAAATAGTAGCTTTCTTTCTCGGTCACCAAATGTCCGACATCGATTGCCTTTGGGTGATTTTGCGCGATGATATCAATCGCTTTTTGCCAATCGGTTTTTAATAGCTTTAATTCCCTGACAAAAGCGTTACCAGTGCCATTGGGGATCAAACCCATCGGCGGTTTATTTGTTGACAGGTTTTGATAATAACCGTTTAACACTTCGAACAAAGTGCCATCACCACCGGATGCGATGATGGCATCAAAGTTCGACAAGTCTGTGTTTGCGGCCAGCTCGATCCCATGACCAATATGAGTGGTCAATTTTATTTCCGCATTAAGACCTTTTGCCTTCAGGTATTGAGTAATATCAGGTAGCAGTTTGTTGGCCCGTCCGGCGCCTGCCTGAGGGTTGTAGATGATGAGTAACTTCATTTTATTATTCTAGTTGCACATGGTTAGTTGATTTCACTCTATTCAGTTGCTGCTAAAATGTCAAAAATCATCTGGATCCCAAAATTGCTGAACTGGTCAAGGGCCGTGTGAACACCGTCTCTGAGAGTGAACAAAATCTCTGAGAAGGAGTACTGGCACTTCAACCCCATTTGCATTATTCTGAAACTGTCAACCATTGAGGTATTTCGTTTATTATGGCTCAAACCAGTTTAATCATTAAAGCGCTGAAAATCTGTCTAAAGGAAAGTCATTTTACCTATGTGGATGTTGCTGAAACACTAAATTTAAGCGAAGCAAGTGTTAAACGTATCTTTTCGGAAGAAAACATTTCGCTGCAACGGCTCGACCTTGTCTGCCGAATGCTGAATATGGAAATAGGCGATCTGACTCGCCGGGCGGAAAAACAATACGAAGAAATCAAGGAACTGACTGAAGAGCAAGAAGCTGAATTCATCAAACAACCGAAGCTGCTTTTTGTGGCTTATATGTTGCTAAATGATTTTGATTTTAATGCGATCACCCAATATTATCAAATTGAGGAGTTGGAGGGCATTCAACTTCTGGCTCATCTCGATCGTATAAAATTCATCGATTTACTGCCGGGTAATCGAGTCAAACTTCTCACTTCCCGAAATTTTCGCTGGCGAAGACATGGCGTGATTGAGCGTTTATTTAATCAACATATTCGCAAAGAGTTTTTTCAATCAAACTTTACCAAAGCAGAAGAAAGCATGCAGTTTTCCGGCGCGATGTTATCTCGTTCCAGTATTCTGATTTTTCACAAAAAAATTGAAAAGCTGATCAATGAATTTAACGAACTGGCGAAACAGGATGCCTCCTTACCGTTTGATGAACGATTGGGTTGTAGCTTAGTTGGCGCAATCAGGCCCTGGGAATTTAGTTTGTTTGAACAATATCGAAAATAGGCACTTAAAATGGAAAAAAATCTACTTAACGACTTACTCGCTCTATTAAGCCTGGAAAAACTCGACCAAGGGCTTTATCGGGGTAATAGCCAAAATTTAGGACTCCCGCAGGTATTCGGTGGGCAGGTCATCGGCCAGGCACTTTCCGCCACCAAAGATACTTTAAAAGATCTCCGCCCGGTACACTCCCTGCATTCCTATTTTTTGCGTCCAGGTGATGCGTCCAAACCGATTATTTATGATGTTGAAGTCTTAAGAGACGGCCGTAGTATATCCACTCGTCGAGTCAAAGCCATCCAATATGGAAAACCAATCTTTTTTATGACCGCTTCATTTCATGTGGAAGCTGATGGGTTAGAACATCAAGTTAAAATGCCACAAGTTGAAGGGCCCGAAAATCTCGCATCGACTCGCGACAGGATCCGCAAATTGGCGCTGGAATCGAGTATGCCTATTCCCGAAAGATTTGAACAAAAAAGCCCGATTGAGATTCGGCCGGTGGAATCTTTCAGCCCGTTAAAACCCGAAACGACTGACCCTATTCGTCACGTCTGGATGAAAACACGTGGCGATATGCCCGATGACTCCAGAGTACATAAATACATGTTAGCTTATGCATCGGATATGGCCTTTTTGCCGGTGGCTGGCCAACCTCACGGCATTTCCTTTTTTACTAAGAACTTTCAAATGGCCACTATTGATCACAGCATGTGGTTTCATCGTGATTTTAGATTTGATGATTGGTTGCTTTACCAAATTGAGAGCCCCACTGCGACCAATCAGCGGGGGTTTGTTTTAGGTAAGTTTTTTGACCTCAAGGGCCGCTTGGTTGCCAGTACCGCCCAGGAAGGTGTAATGCGAGAGAGCAAAAAATAGGTTTCTGATCTCAATAGCAGATCAGGGTCTTGCCACTCAATCTAGTTTTAAAAGCTGTCTTAGCCGCCAATAAGAAAATCATAGCCTTTGAGGTTAAGGTTTGAGCTGAGACAAATTCTTTTTGTTTTTATCAAGATAGGCCTTTTGGACCGGTTTGGAAAAAAGCAGCTCTGATTGAATTGCTTTTGGTCCAAAACTCAATTGATAAACTCGATGATATTCAGAATGATCGATTTCACCAAAATCTTCTGCTCCTAAAAGAGAAGCTAGTTCCGGCGTGGTATTACTATGCCCTACAATAAGTAGATTGCCTGGGTGGTTTAAGAGCTGTCTGGCAAATTCCTTGAGCTTTGCGGGATTGTAAATAGTCACTGTTAGCCCTAAAATTTCTGCCAGTGGTTGGGCCGTTTGTTGGGTACGATTGTAATCTGACGAATAAATCGCAGCAATATTTCTGTCTTTCAACATTTTAGCGATATTCAAAGCGCGTTGTTGGCCCGTTAAGGTCAACAACGGATCTTTGCTGCCGTCAGTTTGTTTTTCAGCATGCCTTACTAGATAAATGGTTCGGTCTACCTCAGCTAAAATGGGTGGGGGAAAGGTCATCAAAAAAATTAATAAAGTAGCATATAAACTGGATTTCATCCGATTTTTCCTTTCTGTGATATTTGAGATGTGAAGTATAAAGTGCTTTGAAGTGATCGATCGACTCGGGGCATCAGATCAATGAGTTTTGGACTTGATAGGACAAATTCTATCCCGAGTGGACCTAATATTAAAGACCTTGAGCTATATTTTGACGAACTATCTTTGCTGAGACCGACATTTTGAAGCAGTAGGGGTATATCAGTTGCCGCCAAGATATAACCCCTGTATCTTATGCCTTTATTCGTTGTTTTATCGGTTATTGATGAAAAAGTACACAGTTCTGACCCTCGCTTTTTGCGCAGGATTTTCAATCATGTGTTTTGAACTACTTGGTGGGCGATTATTAGCGCCTTATTTTGGTAGTAGCGTGTATGTGTGGGGCAGCATTATTACCGTTTTTATGCTGGCGCTTTCTATAGGTTATCTGAGCGGTGGGAAGCTATCCCTTTTTCGCCCGAATCTTCAAAAATATGGGTTTATTTTTATTGTGTCCGCATTCAGTTTGATGCCCATGATCTTCTTTTCCGAGGCTATTATGGATTGGGTCTTTGAGCGGGTTGAAGATCCTCGATACGGTTCATTGCTAGCATCGAGTTTGTTATTCTTAGTTCCGACTGCCGTGATGGGTATGATAGCCCCCTATTCGGTTCGTATTTTAACCGAATCTAAAGATTCATCGGGACACACGGCCGGTTTTTTATATTTTGTTTCGACATTAGGCAGTGCGATTGGCACGATTGTGACTTCATTCTACCTGGTCTTATGGCTCGAAATTGATCAGATTTTATGGTTGATCTTTTTGTTGATGTTGGTTGCCGGATCCGCCGCATTACTGGTCAACTATGTTCGATCTATTCAATCGGCAAGTGGCGAAAATTTTGCTAAACCTCTCAACTGAAAATAGGATTTAGAGTGAAATATTTATTATGTTTCTTATTGTTGGCGGTTGTATCGTTTGACCTGACAGCGCGGACGATTCATACCGAACGATCCATTTACCGTAATATTACTATCGACGAATATAACCAAAAACGATGCATGCGTTTCGAAACTCGTCGTCGCTCCATTTCTAATCAAGCTTGCATGAAATTGAACGATAAAGACAAATTGATTTTCGAATACACTCAATCTATTATGGCGGGTTTAGCGTTTAATCCTTCGCCTAAAAAAATCCTCATTATCGGGCTGGGAGGCGGCACCTTACCAATGACCTTTGCCAAGTTATTACCTGAAACTGAAGTGGTATCTGTTGAAATTGATCCAGCGGTGGCTAAGCTAGCCAAAAAATATTTCTATTATGCCGAAACAGATAAGATCAAAACATCGATAAAAGATGGCCGAGTTTTTATTAAGCGTGCCGTTAAACAAAAGCAGTCATTCGACTGGATCATTCTGGATGCCTTTAATGGCGACTATATTCCAGAGCATTTGTTAACGGTTGAATTTTTAAGAGAAACAAAAGCCCTGTTAGCAACCGGTGGGTTATTATCTGCCAACACTTTTAACGGTAGTAAACTCTATGACTATGAGTCGGTGACCTACCAAAAAGTATTCAATGAATTACAGATCTTGTCTTCAACATCCAAAGGTAATCGCATTATTTTTGCCTGCAATTGTGACAATTTAGGCGATCGATTTAAACTCAATTTACCGATCAAAGCTGCTTTGCAGCCACTGGGTGTTGACCTTGATTCACTGGTGAAGCGTCTTTCCGGCGAAATCGATTGGGATACAAGCGTCCCGCCTTTGACCGACCAATTTTCACCGGCTAATTTACTTAACCAAAAATGATGGTTTTAAATGTGAATGAGCGCTAACATGAATGATCAACAAGACAAAAAATCATCGATATTTTTTCCGATCAAGGGATTTATAGCAGTTGGTTTATTACATATTATTTATTGGTTACCTAGTTCTGTTACGCATGCGGCTGGTCGACTGATTGGAAAGCTGGCTTTTCAATTGTCAGCCCGAAAACGAAACATCATTTTGACCAACTTGAGCATCGCTTTTCCAGATATACCACAACAGGAAAAACTCAGCTTGGCCAAAGAGTCGGCGATCCAATCCGGTTTGCTTATTTCGGAATTCCCCGATGTTTGGCTTGGCAGCCGACGGGAAATCGAACAACAAATTGTAGGTATCAAGAGTGCTGAATTAGTTACGCAAATCCGCAAAAATAGCCAGCCATTAGTCATTATCGCGCCGCATATTGGTAACTGGGAGTTCCTGGTTCAATGGGTGCAATTAAACTATCCGATGATAGGACTTTACTCGCCTTCCAAGATCATTCAGGTCGATCGATTAATTTATAACGCTCGTAAGAAATTTGGTTGCAAACCTTATTCAACCGATGCCAAAGGTATTATGCAATTACTGAGAGGTCTAAAACAAGGCGGCCTCATGATGATGTTACCCGATCAGGTACCAAGGGAAAATGCCGGTATTTATGCACCATTTTTTGGAAAACCGGCCTACACGATGACTTTACTGCATAAGCTAGTAATAAAATCTAATGCTAAAGTGTTGTTTGCCAACTGTATTCGTAGGCAAGATAAAACGGGGTTTGATATTGAATTTGAAACGGCTAATTTTGATACGAGCGAAGCGGATGTCGCTGTTTTTAATTTAGCGATGAACCAGCAGATTGAGGGTATTGTCCGTCGATATCCAACCCAATACGTTTGGGACTATAAGCGATTCAGACGACAACCAGATGGTTCCAATCCCTATGCAGAGAATTTGTAAGCTAACAAAATCAGTGAAAACAGGCGTCGATATTTTCCAGCCATATAACGGCTTCCTCTTTGCCTGGAATGTTAAACAAAACCATGCTGACCACCCATTTTAACTGGTCTAAATCGACCGGCGTTTCTGATTCTAGCGCTAGAACTCGGTCGATTACCGCTTCCCGGCTGTGACTATCTAAAACACCTGCCTGTTCTAAGAAGTATAAAAAACCGCGGCATTCTACGGAAAAAAACGCTAACTCATAAGGATGATAGATACGGGTATGTTGTTGACTGCCTGCCACCGGCGCAAATGAGTCGGAGCTAGCATCAATTAATCCATCGAGCCAATCTAACGCCGAATCGATCTCTCCTGTTCTAAAACCGACTTCTTTTAATTCATTGACCAAGGACTGGGTTTTTTCAACAGCGACAAATTCTTGTTCCTGAAAACGCTCAAAAATGTACTGCAATACATCCATCACTTCTGTTTTCATTAATTTCCCCGAAAAATGGCTTTTATTGTTTGAGCGATTCAGACGATAGTTGATTACAATCTGGCGTAGCCGCCGGTTGTGTTTATTATCCAACCGTCTAGCTCTAATAATAACAGTTTATTTGTGACAGATTCTATAGGCAATTCGCTTCGCATTGAAATGCTGTCCAAACTGGTTGTTTCATAATCAATAAATTTTAAGAACTCTGCGGCTTCGGGGTTAAGCTGCGGTCGACTTTTAGTTTTGCTGGCCTGGCTGTGTGCTTTGGCTAGTGCTGGCAGCTCTTCCATTATATCCTCAGCATTTTCGACTAATTTGGCTCCTTGTCTGATCAGTTCGTGGCAACCCTGTGCGAGTGGATTGTGAATGGAGCCGGGAACCGCAAAGACTTCACGTGCCTCTTCCATCGCAAGGCGTGCGGTAATTAATGAGCCGCTTTTCCTTTTTGCCTCGACCACCAATGTACCCAGACTAAGGCCGGCGATAATACGATTTCGACGAGGAAAACAGCCAGCAACGACCTTTTCTTCAGGGAAGCACTCGGAAATAATTAGCCCATTGTCCTTGATCAAATGAGCCAGATTACGATGTTCGGCAGGGTAAACCCGACTTAATCCAGTACCTGTCACCGCCACGGTATAACCACTCACCTCTAATGTGGCGCGATGGGCCTCACCATCTATACCTAACGCCAACCCGCTGGTAATTGTGAGCCCTTGTTCGACTAAGGCCTGACACAACTCCCGTGTATTGGAAATGCCTTGTGGGGTGGGGCTACGGCTACCCACTACGGCGATTTGTGGATTAAGTAAATGCTCCACATTACCGAGTGCAAAAAGAAATAATGGCGGGCTGGCTGTTTGACTCAGCAAAAGGGGGTAGTAAGTGGAATGAATGGGGATCAGGTGTCGGCCGGGCTGTTCCAACCATTCAAGTACATCGTCAAACTGCTCGAAATCCATACCTTGAATCGATTGGATGATACTTTGCTTGAGACCGGCATCTTTTAGCTGTTGTTTGCTGGCCGCAAAAATATTGGTAGCAGAGCCAAAGTGATTGAGTAATTTGATCGCGCCGACATCGCCGACGCCATCAATTTTTCTGATGGCAAATAGCTGTTTTAGCTGTTGCTCATCCAACCCCTTTGGCATGTCAGGGTGAAACGCTAAAGCGGCGTTTTGACGTTATCTAAGGTATGAATAGAGCGAGTTGCTTTTAATACCAGTGCCAGGCTGACTTTTTCGAAAGTTCTGAATATCATCAGTTGACCGGCTTTTTCATCAGGCAGTTTTACTTTTTGTTTTTCATTTATGACACTTTCTTTGACTTTATCCCAAGTGCTGACATCATCATCTTCACGGCGTCTCTGGGTCGCGATCTTATCAACAATTAATTTACCACGCTGATAAATATCTAACACGTGACCCACTTCCATTTTTTCTCGTTCACCGCGATTTAGCACAACGATATCAAATTGGCCGATTTGTTCCACGCCGCCATAAACAGAAATGATTTGTCCACCTTCAAATCCTTTTGGCGATCTGGGGAAATAAACAGGTCGAATTTGTTGGTCATTGGTTGGCCAGGCGCGGTCAGCCGTTCTTAACTCTTCAATCGTTTTCTTAACGCGAATAACAGCGGGGTCGCCTGACTGTATTTTAAGACCTTCGCCTAAATGAATTGCTTCGGTGCCTAAATATTCACCCGTTATCGGATCTAGATATCTATCACCTTTGCGAAAAAACGAATAATTATCAACTGCTTGTTCTTTGATCCCTCGCAGGTAGACTTTATGATCTTGGGCAGCAAGTAAGCGACCACTATCACTTCCGACAATATAAGGAGCGGCCTCTAACTCATCTTGGTCAAGTACTCTAGCTGAGGTTAAAAAAGGTAATATGGCATCCAGCGGAATGGTAGTAATTGCTTGATCTGCGGTTAATTGACGAGCGTGAGGGGTTAACTTTACCGTACCATTGGGTAATTTATTAGATTTTTGAATTCTGGGTTGTCCGTCAATATACACCAGCGAAAGCACATCACCAGGGAATATTAGATGGGGATTGTCGACCTGATTATTCACATGCCAAATTTCAGGCCATAACCAGGGGGATTTAAGAAATGACTGAGAGATGTCCCACAGTGTATCCCCAGGTTGCACCACGTGAAATTCCGGATGGCCTTCCTTTAGCTCAGCAGCGCTGCTACAAAAAGCTGAAAAGCTCAAAAGAGCTGATACAAGGCCAATGGTTAGCTTTTTCATTGTTCAATCCCTTCACAATTGTTTGTGATTCTATAAATAAACGATAATTTATTAAGCTTTGAGCATATTCTAGCCTAAAATAAGTCTAAAAACCCAGTATAAACTTAACAAATTTTCCAGTATGATCATTATCTTAGCAGCATTTCTTATGTTTTTACTATAACTTACGTCACACACTTATGGCTTTATTAAAAATTCTTGAATATCCCGATCCGCGTTTACGAACCAAGGCCAAGCCCATTTTGGACTTTGGTAAGGGCCTGCAAAGTCAAATTGAAAACATGTTTGAAACCATGTATGCCGCGCCAGGTATAGGATTGGCGGCAACTCAGGTGGATTACCACCATCAATTGTTTGTTTTGGATGTGTCTGAAAACAAAGATGAACCGCTGGTTTTCATAAATCCAGAGATTATTGAGTTACACGGCGTAGAAGAGATGGAGGAAGGTTGTTTATCCTTTCCCGGCGTTTATGCCACGGTGGAACGGGCCGATTCATTGACTGTAAAGGCGCTCGATCGAAACGGCAAAAGCTTTCAGATGGACGCCAACGAGCTGTTAGCGGTCTGTATTCAGCATGAGTTAGATCATTTACAGGGCAAACTGTTTGTTGATTACCTTAGTTCACTTAAGCGCCAGCGGATCCGCAAAAGGCTGGAAAAAGAGTACAAAGCAAAAAGTTCTGCAGGAATGTGATCGCCCATCGGGTCTGTGCCTTGGGTGTATAGGTATATATCAGTCTTAAATCATTTTGGTCTTAATTGTTATGTCATCAAACGGTTCTTTGAGTTCTGCTCCTTTAAATACTGGTCCCTTAAATATCGTGTTTGCTGGAACTCCGGATTTTTCCGCTTCGGTACTTGAATCAATATTAGATGCTGGACACCATGTTTCAGCAGTATATTGTCAACCCGATCGACGGGTAGGTCGCGGCAAAAAGTTAGCTTTTGGTCCAGTTAAAACTTTGGCGATTGAAAAAGGTATCGCGGTCGAGCAACCCATTCGTTTTAATCAACAGGTCGATGAACAAGAACTCACGGCGGCGCAACGATTAGCCAATTATCAGCCAGATGTGATGATCGTGGTTGCCTATGGACTCATATTACCCGAAGAAGTACTGTCCATCCCAAAATTTGGTTGCGTCAATATTCATGCTTCCTTATTGCCAAGATGGCGCGGCGCGGCACCTATTCAACGGGCGATTGAGCAAGGTGATAATCAAACCGGCATTACTATTATGCAAATGGATAAAGGTCTGGATACCGGCAATATGCTGTTAACCCAAAGTTGCGAGATAAGGCCTAAAGATACCGGTTCAATATTACACGACCGCTTAGCCAATATTGGTAGCCAGACAATCAATCAATTTTTGTCAGATTTTAACCCAGAGTCCGGTTCCCCCTACAGCCCTGGCGAAATCCAGGATGACCAATTGGCGACCTATGCCCATAAATTAAGCAAAGCCGAAGCTGAAATCGATTGGTCGGTGTCAGCCAAAGCTATCGAGCGAAAAATTCGGGCCTTTAATAGTTGGCCGGTCAGTTTCACATTTGTTGGCAAAAACCGGCTTCGGGTATGGCAAGCGGAGATTGAAATAGATCAAGATTCTAATTCAACAGAAAAATCGCCAGGAACGATTGTTCGTTTTGATAAACAGGGTATTTTAGTGCGATGCGGCGATGGACAAAACCTGCTGCTTACCCAGTTGCAAGCTGACGGAAGCCGCGCCATGAGTGTCGCCGAAATGTTAAATTCAAAAAGTCAGTGGTTTAGCCAACATCTTATCTTGGGTAAGATCGATCGGCCGAATAGTGATCTCGAATGAATGCTCCGTCCGAACAGGTAAAGGTTTCCGCCCGATTGCAAGCACTCTGGTGGCTAACTTCGGTGATCCGTGAAGGTCGATCGGTTAACGACATTTTAACTCACAGCCAAGTTGACCCATCAGAAAGCCCTTTTGCTAAACAAATGCTATTTGGCAGCTTGCGTTATTACCACCAGCTAAAAGCGATCCTTGATCAATTAATCGAAAAACCGTTAAAACAAAAAGATTTGGATATTTATGCGATTTTGTTATTGGGGCTTTATCAACTTCGATATTTGTCAGTGCCAGATCACGCAGCCTTGTCGGAAAGTGTAGAGTTATCCCGCAAAATTAAAAAACCTTGGGCGTCCGGTTTGGTAAACGGCATCCTGCGAAATTATCAACGCCAGTTGTCGGAGATAGAGAACAAACTGAGCAAAGCCAATACCTTTCAATATTCTCACCCTAACTGGATCATTAATCAGCTGGCAGCAGACTGGCCAGATGATTATCAGCAGATTTTAAAGTCGAATAATCAACGCGCACCGATGGCTCTTCGGGTCAATCAGCAAAAGATTTCTCTCGATGATTATCAGAAAAAACTTGAGGAAGTCGGGATTTCGGCCGCCACTCATGCATTAGCAGCAGATGCACTGGTTTTAGATGAGGCTGTAGATGTGTATCAATTACCGGGCTTTGAGCAAGGGCTGGTGTCAGTGCAGGATGCAGCGGCCCAGTTAGTCGTGGATTTACTTGACCTAAAACCCGGCCTCAAAGTGCTAGATGGTTGCGCGGCCCCTGGCGGTAAAACCACTCATATTCTTCAACGACAACCGGATGTCGCATTGACTTCGGTGGAAATGTCCGCCAAACGACTGCAAAAAATCAGTCAGACATTGCAACGTCTCGATATTAATGTTGAAAATCATTGCCAACTAAAATGTGCCGATATTCTCATCCTGGACGATTGGTGGGATGGTCAATTATTCGATCGTATTTTAATCGATGTGCCGTGCTCGGCGGTTGGTGTTATCCGACGTAATCCAGATATTAAATTACATCGAAAGAAGCAGGATCTGGTCAATATTGCGGCCTTGCAGGCAAAAATCCTTAACCTTGTCTGGTCATTGCTAAAGCCAGGAGGGCGTTTGGTGTATGCCACCTGTTCAGTATTTAAGGATGAAAACGAGGGCCAAATTCAACAGTTTTTGAAAAATACCGATGCCAAACTGGTCAGACTTAGCTCCGAAATCGATCGGCAAATGACTAAACATAGTGAAGTTGGATATCAAATATTTCCAGGAGAGGCACAAATGGATGGGTTTTATTTGTGTGGATTGGTAAAACCTGACTGATATGTCATTTTTCAACAGGATCGGTTATGAGCGCCTCTGAAAGGATTGAGGCAAGTTAGGAAGAGATTAGAAAGACTTTTTTTATGCATTTTTTCGGGTTTGGGTGTATGGTTACGCAACTGAATCCGGGTTAACTAATTAGCAGGTTAACTGATTAGCAAGTTTACTAATTGGAAAGTTCGCAATCATCATTTGAGCATTAATAGAAAATGAAAATTATTATTTTAGGCGCTGGCCAAGTGGGTGGCACTTTGGCCGTTAGTCTGGCTGGCGAAGATAACGACATTACTTTAGTCGATACTAATCCCAAAAAACTGCGGAGCCTGCAAGATCAGTTAGATTTACGCACCATTGTCGGTTACGGATCTCACCCACAAATTCTAAGACAAGCTGGCTGCGAAGATGCCGATATGGTCATTGCCGTGACGAACAGCGATGAAACCAATATGATCGCCTGTCAGGTCGCTTATTCGGTTTTTAATACACCAACCAAAATAGCCAGAATTCGCTCACCCGAATATCTAAAAGAAAAAACCTTATTTAACGCCGAAAATCTTCCGGTCGATGTGGTGATTAGCCCCGAGCAATTAGTGGTTAAACATATTCACCGCCTAATTGAAAATCCGGGCGCGTTGCAAGTTATGGATTTCGCAAATGGCCTCTTGAGATTAGTGGCAGTAAAAGCCTACTACGGCGGTTTATTAGTTGGCAATACGTTGTCCACATTACGTTCTCACATGCCTAATATCGAAACGCGAGTTGCCGCTATTTTTCGCCGGGGCAAGGCGATTATGCCGACAGGCGATACAGTGATTGAAGCGGATGATGAAGTTTTTTTTATTGCTGCCAGTCACCATATTCGACGGATTATGGGTGAACTACAAAAGCTGGAAAATCCCTATAAGAAAATCATGATTGCCGGTGGCGGAAATATCGGCCGGGGATTAGCCAAAGCCCTGCAAGAAAAATATTATGTCAAACTGCTAGAAAGAGATTCCAAACAAGCAATGTCCATCAGTGATGAATTAGACAATACGATTGTGTTGCACGGTGATGCAAGTAATCATCAGTTATTAGTGGATGAAAATATTGATCAGATGGACGTGTTTATTGCGGTGACCAATAGCGATGAAGCCAATATCATGTCGGCGATGTTAGCTAAACGCATGGGGGCTCGTAAAACTATGGTATTGATCAATCGTGCCGCTTACACTGACCTACTCCAAGGTAATGAAATCGATATTGCGATTTCTCCCCAACATACGACTACCAGCATTTTATTAACTCATATTCGAAAAGGTGACGTCGCTAATGTTTACACCTTAAGACGTGGCGCAGCTGAAGCAATGGAGGCCGTTGCCCATGGTACGGAAGACACATCAAAAGTAGTAGGCAAAGCCATCGGCGAAATTGAGCTACCAAAGGGTACGACTATCGGTGCGATTGTTCGCGGCGAAAAAGTGATCATTGCTCACCATAATATCGTGATCCAATCGGATGATCATGTCATCTTGTTCTTAGTTGACAAAAAGTATGTGAGTGAAGTCGAACGATTATTCCAGGTTGATTTAACCTTCTTTTAAACGGATAAAAAGAATCCTCTCCTTCGGCTCGCCCCTGGTCACCAAGAGTAGGTCCTTTTAAGGAAAAATCAGGACGTACGAGGGAAAGGATAAAAACAAGAAACTATGCAAATACAAGTTATCATACGAATCTTAGGCATTTTGCTAATGATTTTTAGTTTAGCAATGTTGCCACCAATTTTTGTCGCTTGGCATTTTGGTGATGGCGGTGGGCTAGCTTTTTTTAGCGCTTTTGCTGTCAGTTTATTTTTAGGGTTGGGATTATATCTACCTCGAAAAAATGCTCAGGGAGAGCTGCGTACCAGAGATGGATTTTTGGTGGTGATTTTGTTTTGGAGCGTGCTGAGTTTTATGGGCGCTTTACCTTTGTATTTAGGAGGCATTGCTGATTTTGGTCTTTCAGATGCCGTATTTGAATCTTTTTCCGGTTTAACCACCACTGGTGCTACGGTAATTTCCGGGCTTGATAATTTACCTCATTCCATTTTGTTTTATCGCCAACAATTGCAGTGGATGGGCGGCATGGGGATCATTGTGTTAGCGGTCGCTGTATTACCCATGTTAGGGATTGGAGGGATGCAGTTATATCGGGCGGAAACTCCCGGACCGGTAAAAGATGCTAAACTCACACCACGAATTGCCGGAACCGCCAAAGCGCTTTGGTATATTTATTTTGGCTTAACGGTCATTTGTGCGCTCAGTTACTGGGGCGCAGGAATGAGTGTATTCGACGCCATCAGTCACAGTTTTTCAACCGTCGCTATTGGCGGATTTTCAACTCATGATGCCAGCATCGGCTGGTTTGAAAGTACTAATATTGAATTAATTTGCAGTTTTTTTATGTTGATCAGTGGGGTTAATTTTTCATTGCATTTTGTTGCAGTCAGGCGGCTTAGTTTGAGCGCTTATTTTTCTGATACGGAATTTAAAGTCTACACTTCAATTCTTTTTGCCGTTATTTTGATGGCCATATTTGTTTTGGTACTGCATGAGCATTACGAATTTTCTGAAGCGGTGGTTAAATCAATTTTTCATGTTATTTCAATCGGTACAACCGCTGGTTTTACGACGACTGATTTTTCTTCCTGGCCAATTTTTTTGCCAATGTTATTATTATTTGTAAGTTTTGTAGGCGGATGCGCAGGCTCTACCGGCGGCGGTATGAAAGTGATTCGAGTATTATTACTTTTTAAACAAGGCTCAAGAGAAATAAAGCGATTAATCCATCCCAATGCGATTTTTAAAATGCGGATAGGCAGCACCGCGATACCTGAAAAAATAGTGGAAGCAGTGTGGGGCTTTTTTTCAGCGTATGTGGTGTTGTTTTTTATTTTTATGTTGATCCTTATGGCCGATGGTCAGGATCAAGTCACGGCGTTTTCTGCGGTGGCAGCTTGCATGAATAATTTAGGTCCCGGCTTGGGCGATGTATCGGCTAACTATTCTGAACTTAGCGGTTTGTCTAAGTGGGTATTATCTCTGGCGATGTTATTTGGTCGTTTGGAAATATTTACTTTGTTGGTTCTGTTTTCACCGGATTTTTGGCGAAGTTAAATTAGTTACGGGCTGCGGAAAAAAATGATGAATATTGAAAGACAACGAATATTGGAAAACAAAATATGACAAAAAAAATATTGACTCTGTTGGTCGCGTGGTTACTTTCTACCTCCGTTCATGCTGTTAACGTTGTAGATGAAATTTCGGAACAATACGTCAAATTGGTATTAGCGCTTGGCGAGCATGATCCTGGTTATGTCGATGCGTATTATGGGCCGAAAGAATGGCAGGAGATGGCGGTTGCAAAGAAAATGGATCTCACAAAAATTATCTTGGTTGCCGATAACCTTCAGCAGCTTGTTAAACAACAATCAGCCAATGACGAGATGTTAAAGCTGCGCCTGAATTATTTACAAGTTCAATTGTCGGCATTGCATGCAAGAGCCCAAATGCTCAACGGAAAGAAACTAGATTTCGACCAGCAAAGTTTAGCTTTGTATGATACCAAAGCACCTCATTTTAAATTGAGTAAATTCGATACCATATTACAAGCGTTAGATGAATTATTGCCGGGTGATGAGCCTCTCATCGTTAAAGCCAAGAAATTTAATGATCAGTTTATTATTCCAAAAGATAAGTTATCAGCGGTATTTGATATTGCCATTAAAGCTTGCAGAGATAGAACCAGAGCGTTCGTCGAGTTACTCGAAAACGAGAACTTTCAGCTAGAGTTTGTTACCGACAAACCCTGGAGTGGGTATAACTGGTATAAAGGTGATTCTTTTTCACTCATACAAGTTAATACTGAATATCCGATCTATATTTCCAGAGCGATTGATTTGGGTTGTCACGAGGGCTATCCCGGCCACCATACCTATAATGCGTTACTTGAAGCCAATCTGGTAAAAAAACGTGGATGGAAAGAGTTTACCGTTTATCCTTTGTTTAGCCCTCAGTCACTTATCGCCGAAGGCAGCGCAAATTATGGTATTGAAATGGCATTTCCTGGTAATGAAAAATTTAACTTTGAAAAGGAAAGTTTATTTCCAATTGCAGGCATTGATCCATCACTTGCAGATAGCTATCAAAAATATACCAAGCTAGCCAACAAACTAAAATATTTCGGTAATGAATTAGCTCGCTTATACCTAAATGGTCAAATCGACAAATCGGAAGCGATAAAACTGATCCAAAAATATACTCTCGTCGGAGCCAAAAAAGCCGCTCAACGAATCGATTTTTGGGAGACTTATGGCGCCTATGTGATTAACTATAATTGGGGCAAGGACATGGTTAAGAACTGGGTCGAATCAGGCAAGGACCAATCACCTGAGGCGCGTTGGAAACGGTTTGCAAAATTATTATCAACACCTCGTCTGCCGTCATCTTTAAATCTGGATTAATTTGATTCCTCGCCTAAGTGCCTGTGTGGTGGTTGCCGTTTTATCAAGGAGAATATTTTGCCAGAACACAAAAATGACAATCAGCAAAAGCTCATTGCTTCACCCTGTATTAGCAACTGTTGTTTAAACGATGAGGATATTTGTTTGGGTTGTTTTCGACACATCGATGAAATCATTGGTTGGCATGGTGCTGACGAAGATCGACGACTTGATATTTTACGAAACACCGAGCAGCGAAAAGCAAAATCTAAAAACCGGTGGGATGAGTAGTGACCCTGAATTAATCCAGGTTTAAGAACGATGATGAGTAGTAACAGACTGATTGGTTGACAGATGTTTTATGTAACCACTCAAATCATTTTTAGCCTCTTTTTCGCAACTAAATGGGCCAATGGTTTCCCCTTTTCGAACACGATAGTGGTAACCAGTCTCATCTAACACCCAGCGGTCTGTGCGATGAAAGAAAGAAGCGGGAATGTAACCTTGTTGTCTACTTTGATTGCTCATTAGAAAATCTTTTTTGAGATAACAGTGATCTATATTACAGCATCTTTTTCAGCGAGTCTGTCAGCGAAGATGGTCAGCTGTTGTAAGATATCATCCATTGTCGCTGATCTTTTCGTCTAACTAGAGTTTCTGGCCCCAACCCAGTTTTGAACGCAATACTTCAAAATAATCATAATCGAGCGGATGAACCAAACGCATTTCGATCGGATACTGCTTAATTTGAATGCGATCGCCCGGTTCCAGTGAAATAATGACTTGCCCGTCACAACTCAGTTTAGGGTTATGCGGATTTGCTTCAGATATGACAATATCAATAACTTTTTGTTTATTGACAGCAATTGGCCGACTAGTCAGCGTATGAGGACACATCGGCACCAATACGATGGTATCGGTTTGCGGGGCCAGAATGGGTCCACCACCAGAGAGTGAATAAGCGGTTGAGCCGGTTGGTGTGGATACAATTAATCCGTCTGAGCGTTGGCTATAAACAAATTGGCGATCCATATAAAGCTCAAACTGGATCATCCGGGCAATTTCACCGGGATACAATACAACATCATTCACCGCATTCGATGAACCAATCGATTGATCGTTCCTAAATACTTCTGCGTGTAATAAAAATCGATTTTCCAAGCTGTATTGACCGTCCAGGATTGGAGGTACTCGGGTATCAACTTCGGTGGGCCTTATATCGGTTAAAAAACCCAGATGGCCGCGGTTTATTCCAAGTAAGGGTACCTGACTATCGACCAATTCTCGGGCCGTTTTTAACAGACTGCCATCACCGCCGACCACAATCACCAGATCACATTGTTCGCCGATAGACTTAAAAGGGATTTTTTTGGCTTCTCCGCCAGGGAAATTATGTTCGCCAGATTCGGGCAAAAAGACCTCTAATCCCAATTTGCCAATCAGTTCGCACAAAACATCGGTTGTTTCCTGAGCCGCTTTGCTGTCTGGTTTGCCGACCAATCCGATGTTTTTGAAGGCTTTTGAGTGAGGCATATGAGTCCCAGAGTTTGTTACCATTGAATATTGCGTTTTAATCCCAACTATAAGTGGTATCTCAACAGGCTTATGAATATCCATAATCCCTTAATAATCTGTTCTTTTTTGTTGATTATCAAGGATCTACTGACATTATATAGAATATGACCCAAAAATAAGAAATAGTCCATGAAAGAACGCGATTTAATCTTGATGAAATCTCTAATTGAGTCCTATGTTAAACAGGGTACTCCTATTGGATCTAATGCGTTATTAAAATCCTCTCATCTTTCGGTTAGCCCTGCCACGGTGCGTAATGTGATGGCGGATTTGGAACGTCAGGGTCTGGTTCTTTCTCCACATACCTCTGCTGGACGAATTCCGACCACTCAAGGATTAAGAATTTTTGTCGATCAAATTATTCAGGTTCGCAGTTTGCGTTCTGACGTGGTTGCTCACGTGCGACAAAATCTGGATCCCGGTCAAGAAACCCGTGCACTGTTGGGTAATGCCTCAAGCCTATTATCGGATATGACCAAAATGGCCAGTCTGGTGCAGATCCCCTGCGCGCCTGTCAATCACCTACAACATATCGACTTTGTGCCTCTGTCAGATAAGCGATTGCTAGTGGTGATGGTACTGGAAAATGATGACATTCAAAATCGGGTGATCCCGGTCGATCGAGATTATCGCCGAGATGAACTCGCTCAAATGGCCAATTATTTAAATCAACAACTGGTTGGAAAAGACATCCATAGCGCGCGTCAGGAGTTATTTGGTCAAATGTTGAAAGAGAAAAAAGAGCTGGACGGCCTGTTACAAAATGCGATTGATTTTGCCGAAAAAGGCTTTGAACAATCTGAAAATCTGGCTGCACAACCAACGGATTCCTTTCATTTGTCAGGACAAACCAACTTGGTTTCGATGGCATCTCATGGCCAATTGGATAATATCGATCAGATCTTCGGAGCATTCAAACAAAAACAACAAATCATGAGTCTATTAGACCGTTCATTGGCGGCTAAAGGCGTGAAGATATTTATCGGTGAAGAATCAGGCAGCAAAGGCCTAAAAGGATGCAGTATTGTCACCGCGCCTTATAAGCAAAAGGGTGAATCGATCGGTGTGTTAGCCGTTGTCGGCCCAACTCGTATGCAATACGACAAAGTTATTCCGATAGTGGATGTCACCGCCAAGATGCTTTCGTCGGCATTGGATTATAAGGCTGGTTAAATTCCAGTGGGATCCTAGCGTGAAATCAACAACTTTTTCGATGTAATTAGCATTTCTTTTAGCCAATTCCGCTTGAAACTCCCCAACTTAGCCCCATATTCAAAACAATCTTTAAAAATAGGTTGGTTATTAACTAAACTAACCTTTATGTCTCGCATTTAGGAGCAGTCAAAATGAGTAGCAATGGGGATAATCAAAATCCTGAAGAACAGGTAGAAGTGGCTGAAGATGCCGCATCAGAAAATCAGCAACCCGGTGAAGGAAGCTTTGAAGAGCAAGTGGCTGCATTAAGCGAGCAACTTGATTCGGCGATCAAGCAAGCCGATACCCACAAAGATTCAGCACTAAGAGCAAAAGCGGAGACTGAGAATATTCGTCGCCGGGCGGAGCGAGAAGTGTCTAACGCAAGTAAGTTTGCGTTGGAAAGGTTTGCTAAAGAGATACTTGGGGTTGTGGACAGTCTGGAAAAAGCATTAGAGCAGCCCGCTGAAAGTTCTGAGCAATCTGCTATGCACGAAGGTATTGATCTTACCTACAAGTTATTGCTTGATACCCTTAACCGATTCAATATCGAACAGATTTCCCCACTGGGAGAAAGTTTTGACCCTGGCCTACATGAAGCCATGGTCATGCAAGAGAGTGACGAGCACGAACCTAATAGTGTGATGATGGTAGTTCAGGCGGGTTATCAACTAAACGGTCGGTTAATCAGGCCCGCTCGAGTCATTGTAGCCAAAGGAAAATCGGCATCCATTGATGAAAAGGCTTAATAATAGAATTTTAAGTTGTTCAAAAAATAGTCATTTGAACGCTTGAATTAGATTTAACTGCCCCCAGATAAAGGGCAACAAACAAACTTAATTGAAACAATTTTAAATTAGATCAAATGTCAGGCCCGGTTCGCAATCGGTCATTCGATAGAAGAACCAGACAGCTTAGGCAAATAGATTTTAGGAGAATAAAAATGGGTAAAATTATTGGTATAGATTTAGGTACAACCAACTCTTGTGTGGCGGTACTTGATGGTAAAGATTCACGTGTAATCGAAAACGCAGAAGGCGCAAGAACCACCCCTTCAATTGTTGCTTATACTGAAGAGGGTGAAATTTTAGTCGGTCAATCGGCTAAGCGTCAGGCAGTGACTAATCCTACCAACACCTTATTTGCCATCAAACGATTGATCGGCCGTCAATTTAAAGACGACGTCGTTCAAAAAGACATTAAGATGGTGCCTTACAATATTGTTGAAGCCGACAACGGTGATGCTTGGGTTGAAGCCAAAGGCACTGCCACTGCGCCACCACAAGTCAGCGCCGAAGTTTTGAAAAAGATGAAGAAAACGGCTGAAGATTTCCTTGGTGAAACAGTTACCGAAGCCGTTGTAACCGTGCCTGCTTATTTCAATGACTCACAACGCCAAGCGACTAAAGATGCGGGTAAAATTGCCGGTCTTGAAGTGAAACGTATTATTAATGAGCCAACAGCTGCGGCACTCGCCTACGGCATGGACAAAGGTAAAGGCGACAGAACAATTGCTGTTTATGATCTAGGTGGCGGTACTTTTGATATTTCTATTATTGAAATAGCCGAAGTTGAAGGCGAACACACCTTTGAAGTATTAGCCACTAACGGTGATACATTTCTTGGCGGCGAAGATTTCGATATGCGCGTTATCGAGTTCTTAGTCGCAGAGTTCAAAAAAGATAGCGGTATTGATTTACATAATGATCCATTGGCTCTACAACGCTTAAAAGAAGCTGGTGAAAAAGCCAAAGTTGAACTGTCTTCCAGCACTCAGACTGATGTGAATTTACCTTACATTACCGCCGATGCAACCGGTCCAAAACATTTAAATATTAAATTGACTCGTGCTAAGCTGGAATCACTAGTTGACGATTTAGTTGAACGAACTATTGAGCCATTGCAAATGGCAATTAAAGATGCAGGACTCAACGTATCTGATATCGATGATGTTATTTTAGTCGGTGGTCAAACACGTATGCCGAAGGTACAAGAAGTTGTGACTGATTTCTTCGGAAAAGAACCACGAAAAGACGTTAATCCAGATGAAGCCGTCGCAATGGGTGCATCTATTCAAGGTGCGGTATTAGCGGGCGATGTGACCGACGTATTATTATTAGATGTTACACCACTGTCTTTGGGTATCGAGACAATGGGCGGCGTAATGACTAACTTGATTGACAAAAATACCACTATCCCAACCAAGGCTAATCAGGTGTTCTCAACCGCAGAAGATAACCAAGCGGCAGTCACGGTTCATGTTTGTCAGGGCGAGCGAAAAATGGCTACGCAGAATAAATCATTAGGAAAATTTGACCTACAGGATATTCCGCCAGCACCTCGTGGTACTCCGCAGATCGAAGTTAACTTTGATATTGATGCAAACGGTATTTTGAATGTTTCAGCAAAAGACAAAGCCACTGGTAAAGAGCAATCAATTGTTATCAAAGCCTCTTCCGGTTTATCCGATGAAGAAGTAGAACAAATGATCCGAGATGCGGAAGCGCATGCCGAAGATGACAAAAAATTCCAGGAAATGGTTGAAGTTCGCAATCAAGCCGATGGCTTAATTCACGCGACTAAGAAAACCATGGGTGAAGAAAAAGTTACTTTTGAAGAGGGTGAAAAAGAAGCCATTGAGCAAGCAATCACAGATCTAGAAGAGTCGATGAAAGGCGATGATAAAGACGCAATCGTGGCTAAAACAGAAACCCTAACCAAGGCATCACAAAAAATGGCTGAACGGATGTACGCGGCAGCGCAAGCTGAAGCAGGTCAGGCAGACGGTGCACCAGGTCAGGAGCAAGCTCAAGCCGATGATTCAGCCAATGCAGATGATGATGTGGTTGACGCTGAATTTGAAGAAGTAAAAGACGACAAGAAATAATTGTTCACCGAGTTATTCAGCTTACGAGCTGGCTAACAACAAGAACGATTGACGTTACGCGGGGTCTTCCCCGCGTTGCTGTATCTGCTTTAGTCCCCTCTCCCTCCGGGAGAGGGCTAGGGAGAGGGTGTTTTAATATTCGTAAGCATACCCTCCCCCTAACCCCCTGCCTCCGGGAGGGGGGATCTATTTTGTATCATGTTTCCATTTTACTAAAATCGGAAACAATCCAGAGAAAAAAACATGTCCAAAAGAGATTATTACGAAATTTTAGGTGTTAATAAGTCCGTCGATGAAAAAGAGCTGAAAAAAGCTTACCGTCGTCAGGCAATGAAGCACCATCCGGATCGAAATCCTGATTCAAAGGGTGCGGAAGAAAAATTCAAAGAAGCCAAAGAAGCCTATGAAATATTAAATGATCCTCAAAAACGTCAGGCTTATGATCAATACGGTCATGCTGGGGTTGATCCTAGTCAAGGTGGATTTGGTCACAGCGCCGGCGCCGGCAATTTCAGTGATGTTTTTGGTGATGTATTTGGCGATATTTTCGGCGGCAGTGGTGGCGGCCGGGGTGGACGACAAAGACAACGGCGTGGTGCCGATCTGCAATACAATATGGAAATGTCTTTAGAGGAAGCCGTTAAGGGGGTCAAAAAAACCATTAAGATCCCAACTTACGTCGATTGCGATCCGTGTAAAGGCAGTGGTGCGAAAAAAGGCTCAAGCTCTACAAGTTGTGATACTTGTAAAGGAGCCGGTCAGGTTAGAATGCAGCAGGGATTTTTTTCAGTGCAACAAACGTGTCCAAGTTGTCATGGTCAAGGCACTGTCATCAAAGATCCTTGTACTAGTTGTTCGGGCCAGGGTCGCGTTCGAAAAGAAAAGACCTTATCGGTTAAAGTCCCAGCGGGTGTCGATACAGGTGATAGAATTCGTTTAACCGGTGAAGGTGAAGCCGGTGGACCTGGCGCAGTCGCTGGTGATCTTTATGTGCAGGTACATGTCAGAGATCATAATATTTTTGATCGTGATGGTGATAATTTGTATTGTGAAATGCCGATCAGCTTTGCAAGCGCCTGTTTAGGGGGGGAGCTAGAAGTTCCGACTCTGGATGGAAAGGTAAAACTTAAAATACCCGAAGAAACCCAAACTGGACGGATGTTTAGACTGCGAGGCAAAGGGATTTCACCGATGCGCGGCGGAATGCGTGGTGATCTAATGTGCCGGGTAGTCGTTGAAACGCCAGTTAAATTAAACAAGGAACAGAAAAATAAGTTAAAAGAATTTGATGATTACCTTTGTGGTAGCAAAAAACAGCATAGCCCAAAATCAAGCAATTGGTGGGACGGGGTTAAGACCTTTTGGGATGAAATGACCCATTAGTCAAATTGATGTTCTAAGGTACTAACTTTAACAAAACAGCTTTTATTGTCCAATCCGGTAATTTTTAGTTTATAGTAAGGTGTAACAAATAATAAGAAATAGATCTTAATAATAAAATTTACGGGGTTGTTTTTGCAATGATGTGGCGGCTGCATTTTCTTTTGCCAATTTTTCATGCTTTTCTGCTGATTGGCATTGTTCAATTTAGTCAGGCGGGTGAAGGTGCTCAGGTGCAACTCAATAAACCGCTCAAATCTTTCTTAACTCCACAAGAAAAAGACTACATTGACCGCAAAGGCGTTTTGACAGTTTGTAATGTGGTGCAAGCGCATAGAAATGACGCGAGCTATAATCTGGTCAAACTTCTCACTCAACATTCCGGTATAAGGTTGGACGCGACTCCGCTGATTTCTTGGCAGGAGGCTTTGCAAGGACTCAAAAACAAATCATGCGATATTTTACCCTGGGCAACAGAAACACGAGCTAGAATAAAAGCTATGAACTTTACCCGGCCTTATGCTCGTATTGTACGTGTGTTAGTGAGTAAACGAGAGCAGCCCTATATTGCTGATATTAACCTCTATGGAGACAAATTTTTTGCCTTGGAGCGGGGCAATAATATCGTGGAAATGCTCAAACAGCATTATCCTGATATCCGAACGATTACATCTGATGGGACCGCTGAAGGATTTGACCTGGTAATGGATAACAAGGCATTTGCGTCAATAGCATCACTATATTCTATCGGTGGTTTATTTGATAATGGTTCCCTAAAAGAGTTAAAAATAGCGGGGCGATTACCCCCTGCTTTTGATGATATTGTTTCGCTGGCAACCAGAAAAGACGATCAGATTTTGCATAATATTCTACAAAGAACGGTGCTAACTACAGGTCCAGAGGCAGTTCGCCAGTTTATGAATAGAGGCGCCATCTATGTCTATGAGCCAGAAGCTAATTACACCCGTTTCTGGCTAATTATTGTTATTGCAGTTCTATTATTTTCTATTCTATTCTGGTGGAATCGTCACCTAAGTCGCCTTAATTACAAACTAGAGCGAGCACATACAGAGCTTAAAATTAAGTCACAACTACTCGAAGTTTTATCGGTCACTGATCCGCTGACGGATACTTACAATCGGATTAAGATGGATCGTGTCTTTGAGCAAGAAATTAAAAGAAGTGCTCGCTATAAAAAACCGCTGTCCGTGATAATGGTAGATATCGACTATTTTAAGAATGTGAATGACAAACACGGGCACTTAATAGGCGACCGAGTTTTACAAGAATTTGCCAGTACTGTTAGAAAGCATATTCGGGTGAATGATGTGTTGGGCCGATGGGGTGGGGAGGAATTTCTGGTCATTTGCCCAGAGACCGGAATAAACCAAGCGGAAACAACAGCTAATAAATTGCGCCAAATCATCGAAGATGCTGATTTCTCTCCGGCGAAAAAAATGACTGCCAGTTTCGGTGTCGCAGAATGGAATGAGTCCGACAATCAGGAATCATTAATCGCCAAGGCTGATTACGCAATGTATCTTGCAAAACACCAAGGCCGAAATCGAGTTTGTGTCTCTACAAAACGCTAGGCATTTTCAATCGGTTGCGCCTTGTACAGTTGCGCCTAGTACCAAGCTCGTTTATTTATCTCAATTTGACCACTTATCACCTTTAGCCATCCAAGAGCTTCGTCCATCGGAATATATTGCATTTGTAGCCTGTTTGACGCCAAAAATATTTTTAGTGTCGCAAGATCTCGACGACGCTGAATAGGTGACTGTGTGACTTCGGCTCTTTGTACTTTAAACAAAGGGAACAACACATGACGGAATCCAAACAAACCTCTTTGAAACATTCCATATCCTTCACTCATACCATATTGATAGGCTTTCCAACGTTTAATGACTAACGGAAACATTAATAGCGAAAATACGAGTGGCAAGGATAATACCCATGCTGGTCCATGATTAAAATAAATTGTTAAACAGATCAATAAACTAGGTAACAATATCTTCAAAATAATTGTTTTATAAACATAACGTCTGTTAATGCCCTTTGTTTCTATTTGCTCCGGCGCATCATCAAACACAACTTTTTGTAATTCGGCAGATTCGCTATCCGTTCTTGCTGGAATAATAAACAAACTTTTTTTGTTCTTTGCATTATTCTGGCCAGTTGAAACCTGACCTAAAGTCAGGTTATTAACGTTTAACCAGCGACCAATAAAATTAGATTGATTGATCAAGGTTTGAATCTTTTGCAATTTTAATGATTCTTCATATTTGGTGAGCAATCCACTTGATCGCTTCAAGGTGCTCTTAGAAGGGTTAGAAATTGGTTTGTTTGTAATTTGTTGGTTCTGGCTTAACTGGCTCAGACTTAGTTGGTAATGAAAATACCGTAAGATAGCGCCCAAAATAGAAAAGGTAAACATTAAAATGATGGTTGCCAGTAACATTGCCAACAAAATAATAACATCACCCATTGTCCCGCCACCTACAAACTCCGTTAGCTTAACAAAATCCTCTTTCGAAAATATCTTTTCCAAAAAGTCATCGGCAAGACCAAAGACCGGTGCAAGAAATACAAAAAACCAGAATATTCCATTACTAGACACACCATACTTAACCAGATCTTTCAAAGATGCTTTAGCAATGATTCTGGGTTGGTTAGACTTTTCATGGTTAATTTCAGAAGAGTGCCTGACAAACAATTCCTGTTGTTGCAGCACTTGATTTCTTAGCTGCTCGGCATATTCTCTGGAAACTCCTGCTAAATCGGCTTCATTTCCTTTCGCGCCAGCCGTTTCAATTTGTAATGTCACCAATGAAAAAGGTTTGAAGTAAAGCGGCTGAAGAATATTAATGTTTTGAATTCGATCAAACTGGATCACTCGATGATTTTTTTTAAAGACTCCATCATTAATCAATACTTTTCCGTCTTGCTGTTTAAACTTAAAAAACCAGTACTGTAAAAATGAACCAACCAACAACAAAGCCAACAAGCCAATGCCGATAGTGGAAGTCATCCCCAATTTATTATCAGAACTAAAAATGACAACGGCTAACGGCGCCATGCTAGGTAGTGCGTCCTTAATCAGGCTTGTCAGGAACCGGCCGACGAAGAAAATAATGGATAGAGGAGAAAGTCGTTGCCAAGTTTGTGACTCTTGTGAAGACTCAGAATTATTCATGATTTTGCTCACCATCAAAATCATTTTTTGCATACTGCAAAATTTCAGATCTCAGTAATTCAGCCTGAGCGGATGGAAGTCCAGGAATCTTTAAATCGGAGGCTGCGCCGCCAGCAGTAAAAAATTTGATGGTGGCCATGTCGTATTTTCTCTCTAATGGTCCGTGAGATATATCAATATGTTGGATACGAGAAAAACTCAATGCTGTTTGTTTTTTCCACCACAATCCCTGTTTATACATTAGCTCGAATTCGCCTTTAAAATATTGGCAGGATTTTGCAAAGTAGTAACCATACACAGTTGAAATAATTGTGACTAAGAGAACCCCGGCCAAAACCAAAAAAGGGATATGGATCTTATCGACCAGTAAATTGACCGCAAACAACACCACAAAGATGAAAGCGAAACCAATAAAGTGTCCAAAAGCATTAACTTTAGGAAAGTGGGGGGATAACGGTTTAAATTCGATTGTCTCTATTCGAACAGCTGTTATATCGATGTTACTCGAATTTATCATTTTTCACTCTTAGGGTTAGAAAGCAGAAATTAGGTCGGTGTCATTGTATACTAACGATGCAAAGTTTGAAAAATTCCTGAAAAACATACATGGAATAATTTCCATTGTTCCGAGATTCAACCTAAAGATCTTCTAGGCAACTTGCATTAACATCCTCTCTAATCTTCGATAACTAAGCGCCTCCGCCAAGTGCGCTTGTTTAACCTGTTCACTTTGTTCCAAGTCTGCAATAGTGCGTGAAACCCGTAAGATCCGATGATAAGCACGGGCAGAAAATTTTAGCTTTTCCAAAACCGCCAAAATAAAATCCTCTGCTCCCGGTTCAAAATTAACTGCCGTTTCCAACTCTCTTGGATTAAGCAAGGAGTTACACTTGCCGCGCGTGTTTATTTGATGTTCCATTGCGCTAACGACTCTTTGCCTAACAATATCGGAAGCTTCAGCTTTCGCATCGGGTATATTTCTAAGTTGTTCCTGGCTCATAGAAGGTACATCTACGTGCATGTCTATTCGGTCGATAAAGGGACCGGATAATTTTAGCAGATAGCGCCTGATTTTGTCCGAGGTACATCGACAGACACCGTGAGGGTTGCCAAAATGACCGCAAGGACAGGGATTCATCGCTGCCAGAAATTGAAATTTGGCTGGGTATTCTGCCCTACGGGTTGCTCTTGATATAGTTACTGTTCCGGACTCTAGTGGCTCTCTTAATACCTCTAATACGCGACGCTCAAATTCAGGTAGTTCGTCCAAAAACAAAACCCCATGGTGAGCTAAAGAAATTTCTCCTGGTTTTGGGTTGCTTCCACCACCCACCATTGCAGCCGCTGAGGCAGTGTGATGAGGACTGCGGAAGGGCCTTTTACGCCAGTTTTGAGTATCCAAGCCGTGGTCACTGACAGATGTAATTGCAGCCGATTCAATCGCTTCTTGCTCACTAAGCTCTGGCAAAATTCCAGCGAGCCTAGTCGCCAACATTGTTTTTCCAGTGCCCGGAGGCCCGATAAAAAGTAAATTATGTCGCCCTGCCGCTGCGACCTCTAAAGCACGTTTTGCCGCGTATTGGCCTTTGACCTCTAGTAAGTCTGGTTGTTGGATTTTTATTGGCGTTACAATGGATGGAAGTGGTTCCAGTTTAAGATCTCTTTGTCCTTGCAAGTAGGCGCAAATCTGTAAAAGATGATTGCCGCCAACTGCATGCTCTGCTCCAATTAGTTGTGCTTCGGCTAAATTTTGCTCGGGGATGACCAGTTTTCTATCGTTTTTTCTGGCTGCTAATACTGCTGGCAAAATACCGTTTACTTTTCTAAGATCGCCAGATAAAGCCAGCTCGCCCATAAATTCATACTGCAAAATATCATCAACATTAAGTTGGCCAGTGGCGCATAAAATGCCGAGTGCGATGGGCAAATCAAAACGGCCACCATCTTTTGGTAAATCGGCTGGAGCCAGGTTGATTGTGATACGACGAGTCGGAAATTCAAAGTTGGCATTTATTAACGCGCTGCGTACACGGTCTTTACTTTCTTTAACTGCGGCCTCAGGTAATCCGACTATAGACATGGACGGTAAACCGTTCGATAAATGGGTTTCGACCGTGACTAATGGTGCTTCGATACCTACACCCGCACGAGTGTAAATTATTGATAATGACATGACCGATCCTTGGTTTAACTGCTAGGGTGTGATTGAACAATGTTAGTGAGATGAAGGTGAAATTAGTAGAGGTAAAGTAGCAAATAAATGTAAGTGATCGACCTTAGCTATCTTGCGAAATAGACTGATTTTAAGTTCTTTTAGAAAAATAATCCCACCCTGCCATTGAGAGGCAAAGTAGGATGAAAGAGGTTTATTACCTAACCGCAGCCAACGCATCCATTCCCCAGCCCACTAATCGATCATTCATAAATACCAATGGGGTTGTTTCATCTTTACTGGTATCACCATCGGAATGCTCGTGTTGAGTGCGATAAAACAAAATTCGATAATTATCATCCCCTTTAACAAACGCTTCGGAGATATCCGGCGCGCCTAATTGCTCAATAATTGTTTTGCGGGAATCATTTAATTCCAATTGGCTGATGATCCTCTTGTTATCCCGCTGTCTTTCTTGCCAATGGTCATTGTCGTCATCATGCCAGTCGCCACCACCAACAACGATGCAGCCGCTAAGGCTAAAAGTGATTAGGCTTGCAGCTATCAGGTTAGTCAGGAATTTCATTTTTTGTTCTCCAGTTAATTAGGTTGTGATTTAGTTTTTTTAAGATTGTTGTAGTTTAGTACTGTTTGTATGAATCAAAGCTTAATAGCATTCACACGGCCTATTCATTAATTTATGTAGTCAGATTTTCTTAATCCAGGTTATATAGCAGAAACTATGCCAAAAGTTAGTTTGGCAATTGGCGACCGAGAATCACTAACTGCTAGATTTATCCAAAGCCCTATAGCTAATGACTTTCAGGGGGGCAGTGTTATTTGAAAACAAATAGCAGACACCACAATCATTCGGCGATAGAATGTCGAATAGACGAGTGACGGATAATAGGAGTTAGTCAAAATGACCAATAATCAGGAGATTGGGAAACAGGATATTTCCCAAGCAAAATATATTGTCTCTTTTATTTCTTTAATATCACCCAATGCAATCGGTTATTCGAGGGCTGCCGATCAAATGATGGCAGCAGTGCAGTCTCAGTCGGGATTTATTGCGGCCTATTCAGCCCGTAGTGAAGAGGGCGTCGGCATTACTAATTCTTACTGGTTGAGTCTGGACGCCATTAAAGATTGGAAGGCGGATAAAGCCCATCAAGCAATCCAGAAAAAAGGTAAGGAAGATTGGTATCAGTGGTATCAATTACAAGTTTGTGAAATTGTAAAAAGTTATTGAAGTTGGATTTTCCTAGAAAAATCACACCCTTTTACACAATCCTAAAGCTATTCAATCCTAAAACAGGGTACGTATTCTCTTGTCGGTAAGGTCATTCTTTTTTCTGCAATAAAACTTTTTAATAGCTTGTCCAGCGACTGACTGATTTCCGGGCTACCATTTAAAACAAATGGGCCATTTTTTTCTACCGCCGCAACACCGTCTGGTTTTACATTGCCAGCAACTATGCCAGAAAACGCTTTTCGAAGGTTTAACGCAAGTTTGTGAACTGGTTGCTCCTTAGATAAATTAAGAGCGCTCATACTCTCATGAGTCGGCTCAAAAGGCACCTGCCAGCTTTCATCCACCTTGAGTCGCCAGTTAAAGTGAAAAGAATCACTGTGATCAAGACGAAACTGAGTTAAATCCTTCACATTCTGTTTAACCACTTGGGCCATTTTGCAGGGGTTATCAATGATGATTTGGTAATAACCGGCCGCGTGTTCGCCTAAGGTGTCCCGAATAAAGTGGTCCATTTGATCGAAATACCCTTTGCTTGCCTTAGGTCCGGTTAGGATCACTTTCAAAGGGATCGATTGATTGTCTGGATGAAGCAAAATTCCAATCAAATAAAGAAGTTCTTCTGCGGTACCAACACCCCCGGGAAATATAACGATGGCATGTGCGAGTCGGACAAACGCTTCCAGTCTTTTTTCGATATCCGGCATAACCACTAAATGATTAACAATGGGATTGGGTGGCTCGGAGGCTATAATTCCGGGCTCTGTAATACCTAAATAGAGCGCTCCTAGATTACGGTGTTTTGCATGGGAAATGGTTGCACCTTTCATTGGACCTTTCATCACGCCGGGACCACAGCCAGTACAAATATCTAACCCTCTAAGTCCCAATTCATAACCCGCTTTTTTAGTGTAGCGATATTCAATTTCAGGGATGGAGTGACCTCCCCAGCAGACTACCAGATTGGGTCGTTGACCAGGAATGACCGTCTCAGCGTTTCTTAGAATTCTAAAAATATAATCAGTTATTCTACGCCCCTCAGAAAGCTCATGGTTATTATTGGTTTGAAACAAGCTCGGACTGTATATAAGATCGCGAACCACAGCAGATAAATGCTCGCGCATTCCAAGGATCATTTCGCCATCAACAAAAGCAGCTGTTGGCGGATTGATCAATTCAAATCGGATCCCGCGTCTTTGCCAACTTAGTTTTACATCGAAATCATGGTATATTTCTAATATTTCTTTGGCATTGTCCAACTCGGAGCCGCTATTAAGTACTGCCAATACACAACGACGAATTAACTCATGTTGCTCGCCCTCAGATCGTTCAATTAACCAGCGCATTTCGTTGATAGAAAGCAACTCCAAAGAGCTCTGAGGACTCACACTATAGACAGATTTTACGGTTTTTTTGGTCATAAGTAATAGATTCCAAGATAGAAGCGCGACTGAAGTTTGAAATTCCTTTAATTTGATTATAGTCTATGTCTTCAACAAATACTCTTGTAGTCAAAAAAGGTAATTTGAATAATGTATAGTCGCTCTAGTTTTAAAATGGCTGAACAACAATGTTTTGAGTTTCTTGGGATCCATTCGTTTGGTCAATTGATTACATGCGCTAGAGGGAAGATTGTTCAAACCTATGTGCCTTTTATTATAGACCATCAAAACAATTGTTTATATGGGCATATTGCCAAACAGAATGGGCAAGTGGAGTTTTTAGAGACTGCAGATGATTTAGTGGTGACTTTTTTGGGTGAAGATGCCTATATTTCTCCAAGCTGGTATCAATCACCCGAACAAGTGCCCACCTGGAATTATCAAACAGTTGAAATAAAAGGTAAACTGATGCTTCTCGATGAACAAGAGACGCTTGGGCTCGTTGATCATCTTTCTCAAATACACGAAGCGCAATTTGACAATCCCTGGCTTATTAGTAAATTGTCGGAAAAGAAAACGAGTGCGATGCTAAAGGCGATTGTGGGTTTCCGCATTGATATCACCGAAATTAATGGCCATTCAAAAATGAGCCAGAATAAGAACGCAGAAGACTTTCAAGGGGTGATTGACGGATTGTTGAACCAGAACGATGTGGCGAGTCACCGAGTCGCGAAAATTATGAAAAAGGTAAAATAACATATGACAAATCATCACAAAATTAACTATGTCGAATTTCCTGCAAAAAATATGTATAAAACAAAAATGTTTTTTGCAAAAGTGTTTGGTTGGAAGTTTCAGGACTATGGTCTGGAATATTGTGCGTTTCTTGAGGCCGGTATTGATGGTGGTTTTTATAAGTCGGAGAAAAGCGCTTCTACGGCTAGCGGTAGCGCGTTAATTGTTTTATACAGCGATTCATTAGAGAAGACTCAAAAAATTATTGAAGAAGCTGGTGGAACGATTATCAAGGCGATATTCGAGTTTCCTGGCGGTAGGCGTTTTCATTTTGGCGATCCTAATGGTAATGAATTTGCAGTTTGGTCTGATAAATAGTTTTAGTATCTATCCATTGATGGAACGGAGTGTTTGTTGAGTGGCTCTAATGTTTTGAATAGCGGACCTTCGGTCCGCGCCTGTTTTTAAATCATTTATTAATTCAAAAGCGTTTCGCAGCGCTAGGCTCTGACTGCGAGTTACTTTTGGCAGGAGCCCCAAAAGTAGGCAAAAGCTCTGTCGTTCAATCTAACTGATTGGTCTTTTTGGCTGTACAATATCTATCACTTCATCGTCCTTATTCTCCTTATAGCGCTGCATCGGGCGC
>Ga0316205_10001189_pt1 | contig 35664 bp, 25 predicted proteins | sample 3monthpyrite_MG_FD_204941 | JGI IMG/M metagenome (GOLD analysis project Ga0316205, IMG submission 204941) | Microbial mat bacterial communities from mineral coupon in-situ incubated in ocean water Damariscotta River, Maine, United States -... | ecosystem: Environmental > Aquatic > Marine >...
TGCCTCTAGCTGGAATCCAGTGACTTTATTAACCGAAAGTCACTGGATTCCGGCTCAAAAGCATACCGGAATGACGATGTTTAACATTTTTTAAAACTTATCTGCGCTCGTGCAAAGGTCTCAAATAGTATTTAAATTCTGCAATTATATGCTTGATATTCGAGTGCTATATAGTGTCTCTAATATTTTTAATTAGTAACGCAATAAATGGCACTTAAAACGGGTTTTTATATTAAATTATTATGATTTTATCATTCGTACAGGTGACTTTGGGCATAGGCAATAATAATTAACAGGGGAATTGCATCGTCATTATCCTTATTGATACCGGACCAGGTGAAGATGTGTCTGATGAATATAAAACTCAATTGAGCCGTACTTTTTAAACTTAAACCCAAAATCGTTTAATGCATCAGTTTTGTTTTATGCATAAATGCAAGCCAGTGTTGTTGCTTCTCTAATGCTTCACTAAACATCAACCAGTAAATACCCAGTCGCATGCCACAAAATATTGCAATTACGGCAATTAACGAACATGCGGATAAGGTAGAAAGCCCCGTCAGCCCGTTTCCTATATTACAGCCACCGGCCATAATGGCACCTGTACCCATAAATAAACCGCCAACAATAAAATGATAAAGATGACCGGTATCGGGTTTAACCAGTCTGAAACGTCTGCTTATTATTGCCATGCTAAAAGAGCCAAGCAGGGTTCCGCCTAACAGGGTCATACCAAACTGCGTGCCTTCACCGAGCATATTGCCTGTGCTGATGATATAGGATGTATTTGCCAGTGGCCCGGCAAAGGTTAATGAGGCCGGCCGGTGTAGACTGAATACGTCCTGAGATAAAAATCCGCTAACCCACCAGCCGGCAACAATTAGCAGGCCCAGTATGGTTCCAGCAATAAGCAGTTCTGGGCTGCGGTTATTTTTGCCGGTAAATAAAATAATAGCCAGACAGGTAATGACAAAAAATGCTGTGAAAATTCCGCTAGATAAATTCAGTAAACCGGGAATGCTGGCAAGCTCAGGAGGGATTTCGAATATTGTCGTTTGATACAGCCACACTCGATAAGGTTCGAGGGGACCGTACATAACAGATGCGGCCATTACTGCAACAACCAGCATTACGATGATAGAACTGATATTGCCTTCACCAACTCGAACTATTGTTCTGCCGATGCAACCACCAGCGAGTATAGTGCCAAAGCCAAAAATCAGGCCGCCGATTATAGCCCCCGACCAGTTTATTCTGGAAACCAGATAGGATGATGCATTGATATCAACAATGCCACTAAAACTAAGTAATTGTGTGCCGGTAACTGCAATAATAATTGCAGCAAGAAGAGCGTGAAAATGTCGATAGTCACGCATGAGAACAAGGTTACTGACCACTGCAGACATGCAGAACCCTGATTTTTGTACAACGGCTCCGAAAATTAATCCCAGCACTAATCCGCCCCAGATTAACCCGCTATTTAATTCGTATTCCATCACGACCCCTCCATGGAGCTGGTGATGCGTTTGTAGAAAATAAAAGAAATAGTGCTGATTATACTGAGAAGTCTTTTTTCATTTTCTGCAATGGCTACTGATACGCATCATTATTTAATAACAACATATACCTTTGTCTAAATTTAAGTATACGGATTTTAATTTTGAGTAGAAGCATGTTTAATGGTTTTAAAAATTAATATATCCGGTTAAGGATGGATGATATATATCAAGGTCATATGAAAGGCCTTTGATTTCTAATAAGAAAAATGCAGCCTTACATAGTGTTTTTAAGATAATTTTTTATATAACCTGAAAAAATATTTTAAATATTGTTGAGCTGAATCAAATGTGATTTTATAAAAATATTATTTTTACGGTGAGTTTTTGAAAAATAATTTCACACCGGGGAGGTTTTGGGTGCACAGAGAGAGGTTTGGATTTTATTAATTATCGTAGGCGAAATCAACAGGTTTCTCTGTGATGAAGCTGTTTTGACATTGTTATTTAATCTGACTTCGTAACATCATTTTTATTGTCTTTTGGCTTGTCGTAGTTTTCCGGCAGTAAGGGGTCATCATCATCCATTAAAATACGGTTTGCATCACCTTCCATGTCATCATACTGGCCGCTGCGCACCGACCAGATAAAAATCCCAACGCCAATTAATCCAAGCACAATCATGAGTGGAATTAAACCGTATAAAACGTCCATAAAAATCTCTTTTTTAATCGTTGCTCTTAAACAATGTGCGAATGCGCGAGGCATTTCCGATGACCGCTAATGAACTTATCGGCATCGCAATTGCAGCAAACAGGGGGGTCACAAACGCCATCATTGCCAGTGGTACCATTATAATATTATACGCGATGGATAGCGCAATGTTTTGCCGGATGGTGCGCAGGGTGCGGCGGGATAAATCAGCAGCCAGGCGAATTTTATCTAACTCATTACTGAGTAAAACGATGTCGGCACTTTCCATTGAAACATCGGTGCCCGAGCCAATGGCAATGCCGACATCGGCTCGAATGAGTGCGGGTGCATCGTTAACGCCATCACCAATCATCGCCACCTGCTGACCTGTCTTTTGAATATCTTGTATGACTCTGTCTTTTTCATCGGGCAGTACTTCGGCAATAACATTTATACCGCCGAGTTCTTCCGCAATGGCTTCGGCGACTGCCTGTTTATCGCCGCTGAGTAATGTGAGCGTTATGCCTGCCTGCTTTAAATTCTGAATTAATGGCCTGGCATCTTCACGTAACTGATCTGCAATTGCAATAAAACCAGCGTGTTTATTATTAATGGAAAAATGCACACAGCTGATGGCCTTTTTTTCCAATGCTATCGCCTCGGATACATAACTATCCTGCAATGTGATATTGTTTTTTTGCAGCCATTTAATATTACCGACTAAAACGTTTTGTTGATTGAATTCGCCACTGATGCCGTAGCCAGGTTTGTTATTAAAGTTTAAGACTTTTTGCGGGTCGATATTAATATGTTGTGCCTTAGCTTCGTTTACGATGGCACTGGCTATGGCGTGTTCCGACAAACTCTCCAGATGTGCAATGGTGTCTAATGTCTGCAGTTTGTCATCTTGCGTAATAATTGTTTTAACCCGCATTTTACCTTCGGTGAGGGTGCCGGTTTTATCAAAAACAAAATGCTGAATGCGAGATAAATGTTCAAGCACGGCGCCATTTTTTATAAGCAAACCATTGCGAGCCGCTAAGCCTGATGCCACTGCAATTGACATGGGCGTAGCTAAACCGAACGCGCAGGGGCAGGTAATAATTAAAACAGAGGTGGCTGCCAGCAATGCGTGATCGACGCCGCTACTCAGCCAGTAAGCAAAAGTGATGGCTGCCAGTAATAATGTGGTGGCAACAAACCACGGCACAATCTGATCGGCTATACATTGAATCGGCGCTTTACTGGCCTGTGCCTCTTCAACCAGACTGATTATTTTTCCTAATGAAGTATTGCGCAACGTTTCGGTTACTTTCACGGTTAAGGTGTTTTCAATGTTGAGCGTGCCGGCGGATAATTTATCGTCGCATTGTTTTTTAACCGGAGCAGACTCACCGCTTAATAAGGCTTCATCCACTGATGAGTTGCCGGATATAACGACGCCATCGACTGGAATTTTTTCACCGGGTTTAACTAATATAATTTCATCTTGTTGAATCGCACGAATCGGTACTATGTGGGTTTCATTTTCGCGCACAACATGTGCAACCCGCGGTTGTAAGTCCATTAAACGCTGGGTGGCATCAACCGCATGACGTTTCGATTTTGCTTCTAAAAACCGCCCAACGAGTATCACAAAAATAAAATTAACCACCGTGTCGTAATACACTTCACCGACAACCGGCTGACTAATGGTGATAAATAAAGAGTAGCTATAAGTTGCGCAGGCACCTATGGCAATGGGAACGTCCATTGTGAGGTTGGCATTTTTCAAGCTTGTCCAGGCACCTTTTAAAAATGGCCAGCCCGAATATAATAATGTGGGTGTCGCTAATAAAAATCCTACCCAGTGAAACAGGGCTTTAAATTCTCCCTTATCTGCACCACTGTAAAGTGCAATTGAAATCCATAATAAATTCATCATTGCAAAGGCGGCGAAAGCCATGCGCAATAATAAAGCACGGTTGTGTTTTTTGATAAGACCTTCGGCGCTTTCTGGATTGAATGGCGTGGCGCTGTAACCGATATTGCCAAGGTGTTCAATAATGCGGGAAATTTTATTTTGAGTATTATCCCAGCGAATAAAGACGCGGCGGTTAGCGAGGTTTACTTTTACATCAATAATGCCCGCAACTTTTTGCATGCGGCGTTCTATTAACCACACGCAGGCCGAGCAGTGAATGCCTTCAACCATTAAATGTATGTCACGGGCATTGCCCATGCTCTGCACAAATTCACTTTGTATTTCATCAATGTCGTAAAGCTGAGTTTCCTGCGGTGGTTCCGGGGGAGGGGCGAGTAACTGCCCGTCCGGTGTGCGCTGGTAAAAACCATCGAGGCCCGATTCATAAATCATTTCACACACCGAACTGCAGCCATGGCAGCAAAATTGTTGTGGCAGGTTTTGGATGTTTTTTTCGATACGATTGTTATCGTCTACGGGAAGTCCGCAGTGGTAGCAGGAGGAATCGGCTTGGGGGGTGTTTGGCATTTTTAGTATTTATCGTTGCCAAATGCTTGTGCCGGAAACCCAGTGACTTTACAGTGCCTGATGTCGCTGGATCTCCGACACAAGCATTCGGAGATGACAGATTGAAATTTAGTTAAAATTTATCATTCAGTCACAACACTGGCACGTCGAGTGAAATTGTAATTATCTTCACCGCGTACAATGGCAGCGGTGATATCCCAGATACCTTTTAACGGGTAAGTCACATAGCCTTCGTATATGCCCGCACCGATTTCAGAGAGGCTGACTTCAAAATCAGCGGATGCATCGGAAGGGCGATAGGCAATGAGTTTTACACTGGCTGCAGTGAGTGGCAGGCCGGCTTTATTTACCAGACTTAATCGGTAGAGGTTTTTTGTATTGATAACCGGATTATTAGGAAACGCCGCCTGATAAGTCCAGCCAAGTGCTGCACGTGCGGTGCGGTATTTAACTAAATTTTCTTCGTAGTCTTCGGCGTTTTCATAATAGTCCTGATCAACCAGCCCGGGGTTGGTAATAAATGCCAGACTGATAAAACCAATGTTTACCGCCAGTACAACACCGACTAATGCCAGCCAGCCAATGACCCACGGGTTTTTCAATGCCTTTGGGTTTTCCTGTGAAAATTGATTTTTGTTCATGCTTATTTCGCTCATGCTTTACCTTGCTCTATTATGCCTTAATTAATTTATGTTGGGTTACCGGGCTACTACCGTGGCTAACTATTTTGGCCCGTAAAACATACTCTGATATTCAATCACATCATCAAATTCCTGATATGAGTGAATAGTGAAGTAAACCGGCGTCCGGGATTTGCTAATGTTCTTTTTCGGAATCAATAAAAATACCGTAAATGAGGTTAGTTTGCTGGGCGCGAGGCTCATTTTTTCACGTATGCCTTTTGTGATAATACCTTCGACACCTTCTACCGTTATGCTGATATGCATCACCTTATCGGTTTTATTCAGAATTTTTAATTCATATTTATTCTGAATATCGCCGCTACTCATCTGTACATACAGCGGTTGGCGCTCGTGAATGACTTTTAAATCAAAGGTGCCGAGGTGGCTTAAGCCATATAAAAGGCCGCTTACCGCAAATATAATAATGCCGGCATAAATTAAAACCCGTGGGCGTTTATGAAAGGGTTTAACTTCATTGCCTTTCATCTCATCCATCGATGCGTAACGAATTAATCCGCGGGGTTTACCTATTTTATCCATTACCGAATCACAGGCATCTAAACATAAACCGCAGGTAATGCAGCCTTCCTGCTGCCCACCACGAATGTCGATACCGGTGGGGCAAACTGCTACGCACTGATTACAGGAAATGCAATCGCCATTGCCTTCAACCACATTACCTTTGCTGAGTTTGCCGCGGGGCTCGCCGCGGGCAATATCATAGGTGGGTAATATGGTTTGGGTGTCGTACATAACGCCCTGAATGCGCGCATAAGGGCATAGCCAGAAACAGGTTTGCTCACGCATAAAGCCGGCGAGTATGTAGGTGCCGATAGTGAAGGTGAGTAATAAAACATAAATAAAGGTGCCGGCCTGCAGAGTGAAAACGTCAATCCACAGCTGGTAGGCATCGGTAAACCACGCTGTAAATGAAATGCCGGTGAATAAACCGATGCTTAACCATGCGCTGTGTTTAATGATTTTGATGCGAATTTTTCTAGCATCCAGAGGCGCTTTATCGAGCTTGCGGCGTTTGGCGGGCGCACCCTCGAGCTTTTCTTCGATAAAGGTAAAGATATCGGTCCAGATGGTTTGAAAGCAGAAATAGCCACAAAATACGCGGCCGGCAACCGAGGTAATCGCTGCGAGTAAAATCGCAAAAAATAATAAAATAAGTGCCAGTAGCCACACATCCTGAGGCAGGATGGTGATATCAAAAATTTGAAATTTACGATTGGGTACGTCGAATAAAACCGCCTGCGAACCATCCCAGCGTAAGTAGGGCCCGAAAAAATAGACCAGCCATACCATCATGGCTTTCCATTTTAAGCTACGAAAATAGCCGCCCATGCGTTTTGCATGAATGATTTCACCGCCGGTGTTTACATGCCAGTGATCGGCTTCTTCGTATAAATCGGCTGCAGTTTTTTCGCAGTCTTCATTATTGTTCGTGACTTTTTCGTCCACTAAAATCTCCGCTGGGACCGTTTTCTTAAGCGCTTCCCCCTTAGTAAAAGGGGGATTGAGGGGGATTTAAAATGCTCAGGTTTTACACATAATTTGAATGTTGTAAGTTAACTGGTTATTTTTAAATCTCTCCGTCACTCTGGCCGCTACCCTGTTAAATCTGATTTGATACTAAAATATTTACACTCCCTCTTTTTCTAAGAGGGAGCTTTAATTGTTTGATTATGATACTTTCAGAAAATACCCTAATAAAACAATGCTTTTTCTATTGCCCAAAATAACAAAAGGGGCCAGAGCCCCTTTCATATTCAAAGCTTTCAATTATGGCTCGGTGGGTGATGCATAATCTTGCGTACCCAGTATCCAAGGAAACCGATAAATACAACAATGCTAGCGACCACCGCACCAATTGAACCTATAACGACTGCATCCATTTTTAACCTCCTCAGGTTTATTACTAAAATTCATTAAAACAGTAGTAAAACAATAATGGGCAGTCGTTAAATGCTTACATGCTTATTGACCACCGCCCAGTTTATGTACATAAACGGCTAACTTTTTGATCTCGATGTCAGTTAATTTTCCGCCACCAAAAGCCGGCATAACTGCATTACGAGTCTCTTTGTTAGAAACATCATTTACACCGTATTTTATGGTGTGTTTAATGCTTGCGAGTTGATCTGTCGCAGTAAAACGGTAGATTCCATCGGCCAGGTTAGCTGAGCCCATGAAACTTAAGCCCTTTGCATCAGCGCCGTGGCAACCCACACAGCCGGCTTCCATATAGGCCGGGTTTTCGATGATTTTACCTTCGTTAATTGAGGCAGCAAGGGAGTCAATTTTTGCATCATCCAGCATCGCGGCATGCGCGGGCATCATGCCCTGACGTCCAGCAGTAATGGCGGTTTCAATATCGGTAATGGTGCCACCGTATAACCAGTCATCATCTGCCAGCACAGGGAAACCTACGTTGCCCTGACCACCGGCACCATGACAGGCTGCACAGTTGTCACCGAATAAAACTTTACCCGATGCGGTTACATACTTTGAAAGTTGCTCATCAGCTAAAATATCCGCTGCGCTCATATCCTTGATTTTGCTTTCAAAGGGTGCACGTACGCTTTCAATGGATTTCATATCTTCATGATATTCACCAATCGATGTCCAGCCCAGTAAGCCTTTGAAATGGGAGTTAACCATTGGCCATGAAGGGTAGAGCAGTGTGTATACAATAACGAAAATCCAGCTGGCGTGAAAACCAATGGTCCACCATGCGGGTGGTTCATTGTCTAACTCGCGTAGATCGTCGTCCCAGAAGTGCCCGGTGTTATTTTCACCGGGGTATTTATTTTCTTCATCACTCATTACTTTGAGTCCCCCTTAGTTGATATATTATGGGTTGAGGTCGAATGTGTAGAGGTTAAATCGTCCATATCATTATCTTCATCAAAAATAATGGTGCTTTTCGATTCTAACTTCTCTTTGTTCTTTGGATTAAACGTTGAGACATATGCCCAAATCATCAGAAAGAAAATGCCCACGGTAATGGTGAGACCTGCCCAGTCATTCAGTGTCATTGCTGCCCAGTCTGTTTGGAATATGTCCATCGTAAGTCCTCTTAAGCCGAATCTATTTGCGGTAGTCTATGTTTTCATCAAACTTAACCATGGTGCCTAGCACCTGCAGGTAAGCGATGATTGCATCTAGCTCGGTTTTACCATCAACTTCTGCAGCCACTGAAGCGATATCTGCATCAGTGTATGGCGCCGGAGCGTTAGGCATATTGCGCATAACCGTCATGTGCTTAACCGTGTTGTCAGCATCGATCATGGTTTTCGCCAGCCATGGGTAGTTAGGCATAACCGATTCGGGCACTACGCTGCGGGGTGCTTCAAGATGAAGTTTGTGCCACTCATCTGAGTACTTACCACCAACGCGCGCCAGATCAGGACCGGTACGCTTTGAACCCCATTGGAACGGGTGATCGTACATAGATTCTGATGCTAGTGAGTAGTGACCATAACGTTCTTTCTCGTCACGGAATGGGCGAATCATCTGTGAATGGCAAAGGTAGCAACCTTCACGCAGATAAACTTTACGACCCATTAATTCCAGTGGCTTGTAAGGGCGTACGCCATCACCTGCCTGCCAGTCATTCAGGGTTTGGCCTTCCTGACGATCCCACAAAATTTCTTTGTGCTGGTTATGCTCCATGGTTTCATCGAGATAAAACAATGGAACGATTTCAACAATACCGCCGACGGATACCAGACCTAAAGTGATCAGGACCATTACCACAACATTGGTTTCAAATTTATACTGGATAGGACCAGTTTGATTTTTATCAGACATTATCAGTCCCCCTTAAGCCGTTGCAGTCGCAGCAGTGGCTGAATTTTTAGCCGTTGCCATGCGAATAGTCATAATGATGTTGTAAAGCATTACTGCACCGCCTGCCCAGTAGATTAATCCACCAACGGCACGCATTGCGTAGTATGGGTGCATTGCTGCAACCGACTCTGCGAACGTATAGGTTAAGGTACCGAACTCGTCGTAGTCTCGCCACATCAAACCCTGCATAATTCCAGATACCCACATTGCGATGATATAAACCACCGCGCCGATAGTCGCCATCCAGAAGTGAACGTTAATTAAACTTTCAGAATACATTTTGGTATTCCACAGTTTCATTACCAGATGGTAAAGCGCACCTGCAGCAACCATAGCAACCCAGCCTAAAGCGCCGGAGTGTACGTGGCCGATGGTCCAGTCAGTGTAGTGAGACAGTGCGTTAACTGTCTTCGCCGACATAACCGGGCCTTCGAAGGTAGACATTGCGTAGAATGCCAGTGATACGATTAAGAAACGTAATACGTAATCGGTCCGTAGTTTGTCCCATGCACCGGAGAGCGTCATCATACCGTTGATAGCACCACCCCATGAAGGAATGATCATCGCCAGAGAGATTGCTGCGCCAACCGAACCAGTCCAGTCAGGAAGGGCGGTGTATTGCAAGTGGTGAGCACCTAACCATACATAACCGAATGTCAGTGCCCAGAAGTGGATCACGGATAAACGATATGAGAAAACCGGGCGCTGTGCCTGCTTAGGTACGAAGTAGTACATAATGCCGAGGAAGCCAGCCGTTAGATAGAAACCAACTGCGTTGTGTCCCCACCACCACTGAATCATCGCATCCTGTACACCGGAAAAGATTGAGTAGGAGTTAAACAGATCAACCGGCATTGCCAGGCTGTTTACTACGTGCAATAAAGTGATCATTACCATCATTGACAGGAAGAACCAGTTCGACACATATATATGTTTGGTTTTACGGGTTGCCAGCGTCATTACGAAGTTGAAGGTATACGCTACCCATACAACCGCAATCAGAATATCAATCGGCCATTCCAGCTCAGCGTATTCTTTAGACTGAGTAATACCCAGTGGCAGCGTGATAACCGCTAAAATGATGACTAAATTCCAGCCACCAAATACAAACCAGGCTAACTTGTCACTCCAGATACGCACACCACAGGTACGCTGTACCGAGTAGTAGGACGTGGCCATAAGCGACATACCGCCAAATGCAAAGATAACCGCATTGGTATGCAGGGGTCGTAATCGACCGAAGGTAAGTTCGGCGATATCAAAGTTCAGAACCGGCCAGGCCAGTTGTGAGGCGATAATAACACCGACTAAGGTGCCAATCACTAAATAGACAACCGCCGCGACGGTAAACCATTTTATGATTTCAAAGTTGTACTTCTGATCAAGCGAAGCTTGCACGAGAACGTCTCCTCTGTGAGTTAAATGCTGCGAGCAGCAACCCGTTAAAACGGTCAATAATAAACATAAACATGTTTTATATAGACCAAAAAAATACTGCTATCTTATGAAAGGTGACTGAATTAGGGTAATACCATTTTAGCAGGCTGCAAGTGCCTGATTTTATTTGATTTTAGCCAGCCAATTAGTTTGTTAATTCAACCTTAATTTTTCAATTTGAGAAGAGTTTTGCAAGCCTCTCAAACTGCTAGATAACCTGTTTGTTAAACAAATAAGCCAAATGAGTCGGGAACTAAACGACAGAATTAAGCTCTGAAGTCGTGCCATTTCTTTCATTTTTAATAGCTTTGCGTATAAAGCGCATCGAATTATATTCAAAGATTGATAAAGCTTACTGATCTATATCAAATTCGAGTTTGATTTTGCTCAATTTCAAATTTAACAAATATAAGTATATCGCTATATTTCTATGTGCTGTATTCGCGCGGTGCGTATTATACATAAATCCACATAAAATAGAATCACCGTCTTGTGTGAGAGGCCATAAAAGTTTAGGCTTTTGTCTTCGATTTCATACGTTTAAAAGGTAATACAAATGGCTTCAATTGTTCAGCTAATGGATGGCGTGGTTGCTAACCGCTTTAATATCGAGGGCAGCGGACTGAAATTTGGTCGAACAGGCAGCAATCAGGTGACGATTGATGATTTGGCGGTAAGTGCCGAGCATGCTCAAATTACGATATTAAAAGACGAGCGGGGGGTGCTGAAATATGTGCTCGAAGATTTAGGCAGTACCAATGGCAGTTTTATTAACGAGCAGAAGGTAGAAGGGCAACAATTACTCAGGCACAAAGATATTGTGCGCATCGGCTGGAATAACTTTACCTTTGTTAATGATGATGAAGTTGATATGGAAAAAACCCGGGTGGTGAAGAAGAGCTGGATTCCCGGGGTTTACTACAGTAAAGATTAGAAAGACTGTTATCTGTGTTGTAGATGTGTAGGAACCAGCTTCAGCTGGCGAATTAGAAGCGATACGCAGCGAGCCTTCTAGGCCTAAAGACGGCTCGCTGCGCATCGCGCTATTTATCGCTAGCTAAAGCTGACTCCTACAGGTAGTGTTTTTAACGCTCGATGTGAGAATACATACAAAACCCATGCTAATCGAACTCATTGTATTAATTGTCCTTGTCGGCATCGTTGCGCTGGCCTTATGCTGGCCTAGCAAGTAAAGTTCGCTACTCATTATAATTTGAAACCTCTACATGTCTGATCGCGCGCTCCAAATTCTCCAGTCCACCTTCGGCTATTCTGAATTTCGTTTTCATCAGAAAAATATTATTGAGCAGGTTATCGCCGGTAAAGATGCAGTCGTGCTAATGCCGACTGGCGGTGGTAAGTCACTGTGTTATCAAATCCCCGCAATGACTCGCGATGGCGTTGGCATTGTGGTGTCTCCACTGATTGCATTGATGCAGGATCAGGTAGATGCGCTTCAACAGTTGGGGGTAAAGTCGGCCTTTCTAAATTCGTCACTGGATGGCTTTGAAGCGCAGGAAGTAGAGAGGCGTTTATTAAATGGTGAAATTGATCTGCTTTATGTCGCCCCCGAACGCTTAATGACCGAGCGTTTTTTAAATTTATTAGATCGTGCGCCGGTGGCATTGTTTGCGGTTGATGAAGCGCATTGTGTGTCGCAATGGGGGCACGATTTTCGACCGGAGTATATAAAACTTTCGGTTTTACACGAACGTTTCCCAACTATTCCGCGTATTGCGCTAACAGCTACCGCAGATGACACAACCCGTCAGGAAATTATTAACCGACTTGCGTTGCACGATGCTGAGTGTTTTATCTCCGGCTTTGATCGGCCGAATATTTGTTACCGGGTGGCAGAAAATACCGGTAATAGTGCGCGTGATTCTTTGTATCGTTTTATTCAAAATGAACATGAAGGTGAAGCTGGTATTGTGTATTGCCTGTCGCGAAAAAAAGTTGAACAGACTGCAGAGTTTCTAAGTGATAAAGGTTTAAATGCCTTGCCATATCACGCCGGTTTATCGCAACAGCTTCGACAAAAAAATCAGCAACAGTTCCTGGCTGAAGACGGTGTAATCATTGTCGCGACAATTGCCTTTGGCATGGGCATAGATAAACCCGACGTGCGCTTTGTTGCACATTTAAATTTACCCAAAAGTATTGAAGCCTATTATCAGGAAACCGGTCGTGCGGGGCGTGATGGTCAGCCTTCGGATGCATGGATGATGTACGGTTTGCAGGATGTCATTATGCTCAAGCAAATGATGGAAACATCGGATGCGGATGAAGCGCATAAACGAGTTGAGCGACATAAACTCGATTCGATGCTGGGCTTTGCCGAGTTAACTACCTGCCGTCGACAATCCTTACTCAAATATTTTGGCGATGATTTACCGGAGCCCTGCGGAAATTGCGACACCTGCATTACGCCGGTGGAAACATGGGATGCAACAGTTGCAGCACAAAAAGCCTTATCAACTGTACATCGTACCGGGCAGTTATTCGGCGTAACTTATTTAACCGATGTGTTACTTGGTAAAGAAAACGATCGCATTATCAATAATGGCCATAATAATTTAAGTGTATTCGGTATTGGCAATGAATTAAATGTTAAGCAATGGCGCAATTTATTCCGCCAGTTAATCGCCAGAAATTTATTAAATGTGGATGTGCAGGGACACGGTAGTTTATTGTTAACTGAGAGTTGTCGTGCGGTATTAAAAGGTGAAACCAGTTTGCATCTACGCAAACAAATGTTGCAAAGTAAAACTAAGACCAAAAAAACCAAAGTGGCTGTTGCTAATAATGAATTGTGGGAACAGTTACGCGCAACAAGAAAGCAGTTGTCAGAAGAATTAGGTGTGCCACCGTTTGTTATTTTTCACGACTCAACACTAATGGATATGATGGACCGCATGCCCCAAACCCATGATCAGTTTGCGGGCATCAGTGGTGTGGGTGAGAGTAAACTGGAAAAATATGCGGATGATTTTTTAGCCGTGTTGCGCGATTTTGAAAGTAATAATGATTCAAATAAAACGGATACTGTTGAAGAAACATTGGTGCTGTTTAAAAGTGGCCTGGATGCCACTGCTATTTCAGCGCAACGTGGCCTTACTCAATCTACCGTTATTAATCATCTGGCAAAATTAATTGAGCAGGGTAGTGTGTTGTTAAATGATGTAGTTGACCTTCCGCAAAATGAAATAAGCCTGATACAGAATTCAATTCTTGAACTCGGCGATGAAGCGAAAAAACTCAAACCGATTTTTGAATATTTTGATGGCCAGTATAATTATGAAATACTGCGCTGCGTTAAGGCTTCAATGGTTCAGTAGTGCGTAAAATTTTATTTTTTAAGTCGCTACACTGCTGTCCCGTTAACATTAAAAAATGTCGTCATTCCTGGGTCGGCAGGTTCAGGAATCTAGTGACGTTGAAAAGCCGACAGACACTGGATACCTGCCTTCGCAGGTATGACGAAGTAAATTTTTTATTTTCATGTCTAACTGATGCGTTAAAGCTTTGAAACGCTGTTATATCAAGCTAATTTCTTGCTTTTAATAATAGTTAACGGGACAGCAGTGAAGTCGCTAGTAAAAACTATGCACGAGTTTTTTCAGTAGTTAATAGAATAAAATTTCAGCGTAAACCATCTAGTATTAATAATGATTTTTTTCAGGACTAAGTATGAAACACAATTCTATTAAAACGGCTTTAACATTCTTATTTAAACTATTACTGTGCAGTGTTTTAATACCGGCACAGGCACAAACCATTACATTGAATTCTACAGCTGAAGGCGGAGATAGCAGTTTCAGTGCTGAATTACTCGCGTCCAGCTGTGCCAAAGTTGGTGTTGTGATGTATCACGGACGTGGCTCAGTAACAACCGGGCCGGTGGTAGATGAAATACGCAAATCACTTAACCGTGCGGGTTACACTACCTTATCTATTCCAAACCCCAAACCCCTTAATGGCTTAACCGGCTTTACTGATTATGTAAATGATGTGGGTTCAGATAATTATGTATTTCCGGAAGCCTATGCGCGTATGCGTAGCGCTATAAATTATTTACAAACATCAGGTGTAGAGCAGGTGGTGGTTGCGGGTTTTAGTCTGGGCTCACGTTTAGCCACAGCGCATGTTGCAAGGGGGCAGATAGATGAGTTGCCGATTATTGGATTAATTGGTGTGGGTATGTATGCAACCAGTATCGATCCATTAAATGTTGCGACGATACTTGATGAAATAACTGTGCCCGTGCTTGACCTGTATGGTGATGTGGATACCAATGCGGTGAATACCGCCAGTAGTCGAACAGCGGCTTATCAGGGGAGTAGCTATACGCAGACTTCACTGACCTGTATCGCGGGTAGCAACTGTCATCAGCTAGCAGGTTTAAAGGGGGATGACAGCATGCCGTTTGAAATAGAGCTAAATGCGTGGATGCAATCTTTTGCACCGGCCAGTGTTGTTACCGATTGTACAGCAACGACACCTGCCCCTTCTTCAAGTAGTGGTGGCACGTTGAATCTTTTATTTTTGGGCGTGATTTTTATGGTGCTGGCTTTGGGCTATCGTTATAAGAAAAAATTTAGCAAGTAAAACCAGTTAAACCCAGTAGTTTTTTTAAGGCGAAACCTTCGGGTGTTAATTAAGGTCAGGCTGAACAAAACAAAGCAGGAGTTAGCTTTCTAAAATATAACCTCCCGGCAATAAATATTCCGGGAGGTTAAAAGGCGCTGCTTAGTTAAGGCTGGTTTGGAAAACTACAGGCCGGCCCGGGTGTTGTGCCGAAGCTTTGCTTGAGCTTGTTCAAATCGGCAAAATTAATAAAACCGTTATCATCCAGATCACATGCTGGATCCTGAGTACCAAAACATGAGCGAAACCTGTTCAGGTCGACAAAATTAACAATGCCATTGTTATCTAAATCGGCGTCGCAACTGTTACCGTAACCATCAGCGTCACTGTCTGTTTGCAGTGGGTTTGGAGTGTCGACACAATTATCGCCGCACACTAATGGCGTGGTTAAGTTATTGCAACTGCCAAATAAACATTGCAGGCCTAATGCATAATTCCCTGAATTATTGGTGCCCGTATCAAAAATCATCAGCGAGTATGTGCCGTTAACAGGAATCGTTAGATTAATAAAAAACGAGCAGGTGAATACACTGTTACAGCTTGCACCATCAGCGGCACCATTAACAATTATATTATTATTTGGATCTCTAATAATAATGGTTGGCCCGAGGCCATTGGTGGTGGATTGCACATTGATTCGAATGTCATCACCTGTGGTGCCGTTAAAAATATAAAAGTCGGCATCAACAAACGGGGTTATCGTTTTGTCAGCTACTGATTCCCCGTAGTCGATGATTTGTCTGTCACCATCAAAAATACCATCCGCATCACTGTCGCAATTTCCACTCATACACCACATGCCGATTTGATAATCGCCGGTATTATTAATGCCGCTATCATAAATGAGCAGGGAATAGGTACCTGAAACTGCAGGTATTAAATCGACTGAAAATGCGCAGGTAAATACGCTGTCACAGCCTGCGCCATCAGCAGCACCATTAATGATAACCAGTCCATCAGGGTCGCGAATTTCAAATTGTGGCCCAATGCCATTAGTGGTGGATGTGACATTAAACTGAATCTCGGTGCCCACGCTAGCATTAAATGTATATAAATCAGCGTCCACTGCGGGAGATAGAGTTTCACTTAATGAGGTAACAAAGGAAAGCCGTGGGCCGGCTGGGTTTGGAATATTGTCACAGGGGCCACTTAAGCACAGAAGGTTTAACTGATAATTGCCGGTATTATTTGCGCCGCTATCATAAATAATAACTGAATAGCTGCCACTTAGTGTAACTGCATAATCAACGATAAACGAACAGGTGAATACACTAGTACAGGCAGCGCCATCAATTGCACCATTGATAATGGTATTCCCACTCGGGTCGCGCACTTCAATCACCGGCCCCATTCCATTGGTTGTGGAGTTAACGTTAAATCGAATATCCGTACCGGCGGTTGCATCAAAGGTAAAAAAGTCACCATCCACCGCGGGAGTGATCGTGTCGACAACAGGCGTGTCATAAGTTATAACCGGTGCTGGCAGGTCAGGGATAAGGTCGCCATTGCTGTCACATAAACCCACTAAACACCATAAACTAATCTGGTAGTCGCCGGTATTATTAAGGCCAAGGTCATAAATGATTAACGAGTAAAAGCCGGCGGTTGCAGGTGATAAATTAACCACAAAAGAGCAGGTAAAAACGCTGTTGCAACTTGCGCCATCAACAGCACCATTTTTAACCACATTGCCGTTCGGGTCTCGAATCTCAATGGTGGGCCCGATGCCGTTTGTGGTTGAGCTTATATTAAAGCGAATTTGTGTGCCGGGTGTGCCGTAGAAGGAAAAATTATCGACATCGGTAGACGGAGTTAGTGTGTCGAGCATAGCGCTATCATAATCGATGCGGGGCGTTAACTCGGCAGGATCAAGTTTTTCGATGGTCATGGTATATCCGCCGGTATTATTTAATCCAATTTCAGATAGTGCCAGAAAATAGCTGCCGGTTAGAGGAAGGGGAATGTCGATACTAAATGAGCAGGTGAATACACTATTACACGCGGCACCATCTGCATCACCATCTATAATGATCATTCCATTCGGGTCTCTCACTTCAAGGCTGAGGCCAAGGCCATTGGTTATGGTGTTAATATTAATCCGCACTACGTCATTGGCGTTGCCATTAAAGCTAAAGCGGTCAAGATCAGTCGCTACGGGGCCGATGACGCAATTGTCCGTATGTTGGCTATAAAGCATCGCCACGGGTTCGCTAATAACGTTTTCGTCACAACTGGCGTTGCTCTCACTGTGCAGCGCATAAGTGTTGCTAATGAAAATAAGGTTTAAACATAAAAGGATAAAGCTGGCTATTAGGTAATGATGTGTTTTTGTCATTTTATTCACCTGATATTTTTTAGAGACAGCATAGGGTGAAGTCAATTTTCAATAGTGATAAAACAGAACATAATAGTATTGAACATTGACCTGGATTTTACACGGTGATTAATATCATCCGGGTATGATATGTGCCGTAACCGGATGATATTTGTGCAAGTATTTTTGTGAAGCGTATTTCTAGAGCGTTTGTTTTCTGGCATTAAATCCGAAAACGGTAATCAGTCCGCTAATCATTAACCAGACAGATGCAGGTAAGGGGACAGTCGACACAGTTGCGTTCGTGAATACGGGGTTAATTTCTACGCCAGTTGATGTAGTAAAGAAGCCAGCCCATTTCAGGCTATTTGCTAAAGAAACATTGGTTGTGCCGTTACCAATAACTGTAAACTCGATACTGCCAACTAAACCGACAGGGTTGATGCCGGCAAAATTACCAAAACCAATAGAGAGTAAGCCCGGTGACTGAAAATCAATTACATCAAATGCGGTGTCACGTATATTCGGGCTGCTCGTATCATTTATATCGCCCATAACACCGGAGTCAAAGGTGAAATTATTGTTGTATTGAATAATGGATGAATCCCATCTGATATCAATGGCACCGCCGGTAGTGTTTTCGTTTGGATTACTCAAATCGATTGAAAAATCGAGTGAAAAAATATCGTTAAGATTTAACGAAGTTGCTTCCGGGTTAAGGCTGACGGTTGCTGCCTGCGCCGCAGATAGTGGTAATACAAAACAAAGAATGGCTAAAAGTTGTGGAATAATAAAAGATTTTTTTTTCATTTTTTTTCTCCGTAAATCCTGCTTTTTTCATTTTAGTGGTGAGGTGGTTTTAGCATTTGATAGCAAAACTAATTTCTAACAGGCGCACGCCTGCAAGATACGATAATTAGTTCTTCAGATTAATAACTGTATATGGATTCAATACAGACAGATACTGATATAAAGCTCTCAGAATACCTATTGAAATACATATCCCTTTCCATTTTCAATACACTATTCGCATTGTTAATTAATTAATATTTCAGCCAGAAGAATTGTTAGCAAAGGCTTTAACCAATTTTACAATGTGCTATACCACATCATTTTTTGCAGCAATATCTGCGCCTTCAATGTTAATTCATTTATTTAACATGTAGTTATTGATGCATGCTTATTTAAAAAAAATTGAAGTGTAAGATATATCATAAAAATGTAGGGTTATATGAAAAATATGTAAATTATTCTTTACACTCTATATAGTAAGGGGGAGGATTTAATAGATACACAGACGCAGAGTGTGTGCATAATATTCAATGTTTAGTATTAGGTCATGCCTAAGTAAGGCGAATTATAAAAATGAATATGACGTATTTTCATACTTGTTTAAAGTTGTAATTGCTACTCATTGCCCTGGCTTGCTTTTATCTGCACATCGTTAAGAAGCGTGCTTTTTTACCTTTGCACTTGCTTTTATCAACCAGCGGGTCAACTTCAATTCTTTCTTCTTTTTTCTTTTTGTCCGCAGCAGCTTTCTTTGCTTTAGCCTGTTCAGCTGCTAATGCCTGACGCTGTTGTTCTTCCTGTCGGGCTTTTTCTATGCGTTGTTTTTCTGCTGCGGTTTCCTTGGCTTTTTCCCGTGCTTTACGTTCCTGCTCGCTTGCACGTGAGCGTTGCTGTGCCGCCTGTTGTTTTTTACGTTGATCGGCAGCTTTTTTTCGCTCTTGTGCCTGTTGCTTATCTTTTTTGGCTTTGTCCTTTTTAATCTGATCTTTTTTAGCTTGTTCTGCCCTGGCGGCACTGGCTTTTTGTTGCTTATTTTGTTGTCTATAAAGCAATGTATTAACGGCTTCTAATTCAGCTTCAGCACCCGGTATATTTCGGATGCTGGCACTTTTAAATAATTTGGCGGATTTATTCAGATCTTTTTTTACAATAAAGCCTTTTTTATGCATGGTGGCTAACAAAAATAATGATTCACCATCTTTAGCTGCTGCATCTTTCTGGAGTTTTTTTAACCAACTTCCATGTTTTGCTTTGTTGTAGCCGTTTTTCTTTATATCAATATAGGTGAGGCGCATCTTTGCAGGTGCGTTGTTTTGTGCCGCTGATTTTTTGTACCACTTTGCCGCTTCGTCCAGATTAGCTTTTACACCCTGACCATTTTCATACATATTACCCAGCTTATACTGGGACTGAGGATTGCCTTTTTTAGCCAGTTTTTGTTGAAACTCAAACACGCCAGACGAAAAGTCATAAGCGTTAGCGATACCTGAAACACCACACAATAAACATAACACTGCGATGAGGTTGATAAAGTTAAATAGGCTTTTGTAAGTCATTGCAATCCTGCTCTTTACTAATCTGAGAATGTTCTCTTAAATGGGGGTTCAAAAAATCATGTCAAAGGCCAGGCTGACTACAGAATATTTGTCATCTGTTTGGCCAGGTCCGATGCTCCAGCCGGCGTTAAATGCATTAACACCTAAAGCTGGATCGTAGGTAGGGTCGACACTTTTTACTTCGAATTTGATATCCGCATAGTCATTAATGTCATAGCGTAGGCCCAGGCTAATACTATCCTGAATAACTAATGGGTTAGGCTGGTATCCAAAAACAGGTGAGGTGTTATCTCCTAATGGACCATAATCGGATTCACCATCATTACCCGCAACAGTCACGAATGGCAGATAACTACCAGCCTGATAACCTAGTGTTACATAATATCCTGTCTGATCCGGAAATATACTGCGAGTAACTCCGTCTGCTGTTACGTCAATGTATTCACCGTAGCCGATGAAATTACTGATATCAAAAGAGAAGCCGGCGGTTAACATGAGCATACGGTCGCCTTCGCTAAGTGTGCCGCCTGTTGATTGGAATATAGGAGCTCCATTATTATTAGGATCTGGAACAATTACAGGGCTTTGACTTAATTCAACCACCGGCGTAATACCCCCAACTCGCAGGGTAAAGTGAGGTGTGTCTAACTGAAAATTCATACCGTAACCATCTTTGGCTTTAAAGCGCGTTGCGGATGAAATATCAACCTGTGCAGACCCCACAAAAAATTGACTGGTCAGGGTAGTGCTCTTGCCAAAGCGGCTAATATGTAAAAACTCTAAACCCGGGAAGTTACGCATGGGGTTTAATCCATAAACTTCTTCTGGTGGACGCACCCAGGGATATAAGTTACCCACTTCGATGTAATCGGAAAGTAAGAATGTTTGCAGGTTGAGTTTACCAACGCGGATACGTACATTATCACCTAAAGAATAACTGGCATAAAACCATTCTGCTTCCACCTCAAAGGTGCCATTTCGACCGTTTGCAGTTAACTGTGCGGCACCTTCAATATTTTCAGTTACCTGAGTGTTCAGGTTAACACCGAACTTAGAATCGTATTCGAGGGAGATATTGTCATTAATTGCCTGTAAATATTCGCCATCTGCATCTGTGCTAGCTGCGCCAATGGTCATAAACGTGTTGATGTCATAGTCGGCAGCAAATAATGCAGTTGATGATAAAGCCAGGCTTAGGCCGAGTATTTTAGGTAAGTGTTGCATGGGTTAACCTCAAATCGAAATTTAATGGTGCTTATTTAGTCGCAGGATAAGCAAATTGTTTGTGATTTCAATAGATTGTAGGACTTATTTAAGGTGAAATCAAATTGATAGTGATTTTATGTAACCTGGCGCACATAGGGTTTTAGCGCATTATTTGAGCGGGTTGTTTTTTCAGTTGTGTCTGTTAATTATTATAGTTAAAAAATCACTGCTGCCCCGTTAATTTTTAAGAAATACATGAGATGCTTGATATAACAACCTATCTTCATTTCAAAACGTAACGAGACATGAAAAACAAAAAAACTCCATTGTCATCTCCGAATGCCTTTGTCGGAGATCCAGTGACCTTAAACGCTGTAAAGTCACTGAATTCCCGCCACAAGCATTACTTCGGGCTTCTGCCCTACGCCCTAAAGGGCCAGGCAAAGCCTGTTTAAAATCTTTCCAAAAGATTTTATCGGGAATGACAACACTTTTTAAGTTAATGGGACAGCATTGTTAAAAAATACAAAAAAAGGGAGCGCTTTAAACGTTTAATATTACCTTAAGGTTTACAGAATATCTTAAGGCTTTATTAATTGTAGTCACTGATTATTTGTTATTTGATAAATAGCGCTAAGCATGCGATAGTCCCGATATGAAAAGCCCCGTACTCATTTTTTTTATCATCTTAAATTTGTTTGCCATTAATCTGGTATCAGCAATGAATATGTTTGATGATGATACAACCGAATCTCATCTTGTGCATTCTAAAGCACATTCAGATTCTGAGCCTACGCCGGCTAATTGTGTTGATGAATCTAGCTGTAGTCATTTCTGTCATATGTCATCACATATGATGGGGTTTATTAGTCAGTTTGCTGTGATGCCTGAAATTAACGAAGTCATTTCAACGCCTACATTTAAAGAACACTTTCATTCTCTAATTCTCGATCCCCCATTTCAACCACCTCAAGCCTGATTTTAATTTAAAAGTTTTTATTGTGACAAGTTCACAATGTTATTTGTTTTAAATTTTTATTCAGGAAAACTACATGAAAATTTTAAATACCCCGCAATTGATTGCGCGGGCATTTTTACTGGCAGGTGTTGCATTTTTTAGTGTTAATGCGTTTGCCGAAAATAATCCGTCTGCTGTCATTGGCATTGCCTCCATTGATATTGCTCCCTCGGCGTTAACAAAGTTTATTACGTTAAGCTTAAAAGATCATCCGGACTTACTTGCCGCTAAAGCCGATGTTGAATCTGCAAAAGCGGCATTACGAGCAGCAGACCAGGCCATTTATAATCCACAGCTGGAATTAGATTACGAAGATGCAGAAGTCACTACTCAGACAGTCGGTATCAGTCAAACCATCGATTGGGGTGATCAGCAAGGCAGCCGTAATGCGGTTGCTAACGCGCAGTTAGTAAAAGCCATGGCGGCTTATGAAATGGCTACCCAAAACATTATGAATAAAGTTTTAGGGGGCTTTGCAGAATATCAAACCGGCACTGAGCTTGCGCAGTTAAGTCGTCAGACGTTTGAGTTAATGCTGGGGTTTAAGCAAATAGCTGAACAGCGGTATCGGGCAGGGGATTTAAATCAGGTTGAATTAAATCTTGCACGCCTTGCATACAATCAGGCGTTAATGGATCAGGCCGGTACACTTTCAAATGCTACCGAAGCCCGTGAATCTCTACGTGCTTTACTCGGTGCGCTTCCCAAAACAGTGCCCGCATTACCCGAGCAATTACCTGCGCCGACGTTGCAGGATAATCTGGAATCTTTTTTACAGCAACTCCCCGTCATTCGAGCGCAACTTGCGGATGTGGAAATTGCGCGCAAGCAAGTTGAGTTGCGCAAAAGTGAAAAAGCCTGGGACCCTACAATTAGTGTCAGTGCAGGCACTGAAGGTGAAGAAGATTTAATTGGTTTTAATCTCAGTATTCCATTAAATATTCGTAATAGCTTTAGTGCAGAAGTTGATGCGGCGCAGCAGGATTTAATTGCGAATCAGCAACGCACGCAACTAGCCTATCGTGATGCACGGGGTCGGCTAATTGTGACTACCGAGCGCTACAAAAATTTATTAAATGCCTGGAATAGCTGGCGTGAAAATAGCCGTGACAGTGTTGACCAGCAACTGGTTTTAATTAAGCAACTCTGGCAGGCAGGTGATATTAGTGCCGCCGATTATTTGTTGCAATTAAAACAGGCGCTAGAAACACAGGCCACGGGCTTTGAATTACGCAATCAACTCTGGCAGGTCGCATTCGACTGGATGAGCCAGACCAGCACGATTGATAACTGGTTAAACATTGAAATAATGACACCAGCTAATAAAAAACAGGATTAATAAACATGAACACAAAAACATTATTTATGCTGCTGTTGTTAAGTGGCGCGCTGGTTAATACGCCTTTTGCTTTAGCGGAAAGTGATCACAATGATAAACATGATGAGACTGAAGCATCTCACGATGAGCATGGACATGATGAGGGTGAAGCGAGTCATAAAGATGAGCACGATGAGCATAACGATCACGATGAAAAAGATGGGCATGATGAACATGGTGATGAAAGCCATGAAGCAGATGGCCACAAAGAAGATGACCATAAAGAAGAAGGTGGCCATGGCGGTCATGACGAACATGAGGAAGAGGGTGTAACAAAACTAACCCCAACTCAAATGAAAGCGGCGGGTATTGTTGTTAAATCTTTGCAACCTCAATTAATTAATAGCGCAATAAAAGCGCCGGGTGAAGTGCGATTTAATACTTATAAAACCGCATCTATTACGCCACGAATTTCTGCGCAGGTGATTGATCGTCATGTTGTGTTGGGTGAAGTCGTAAAAAAAGGCCAGCCAGTAGTTACCCTTTCCAGTGTTGAAATGGCAGAAGCGCAGGGCGAGTTATTAGTGTCGGTGCGTGAATGGCAGCGGGTTAAAAAGCTTGGACGTAAAGTGGTTTCTGCTCGCCGATACACCGAAGCTAGAATTAATTTCGAATTAGCTAAAGCCAAAGTCAAAGCTTATGGTATGACATCGAAACAGGTGGATGTGTTATTGGCCAGCGAAGATTTCTCACGCGCCAATGGTCGCTTTGAATTAGTGGCAACCAGCGACGGCACCGTGCTTAAAGAAAATTATATTTTAGGTCAGCAAGCCGAACCCGGACAGGAGTTAATTCGCATTACCGATGAATCAAGTTTATGGGTAGTGGCGAATGTTGCGCCGGTGGTGTCACATGAAATTAAAGTTGGCAACAGCGCGAGTGTTAATTTTAACGGGCAGGTTTATCCTGCAAGCGTTGCGCAAATTAATCATTCATTAGATGAAATTACGCGCACTACAGGTATTCGTTTACTGGTCGAAAATAAAAATGATTCATTGCACCCGGGTTTATTTGTGAATACACAAATAGAAACGGCAAATCATAGTGAAGCATTAGCCGTGCCAGAAGCGGCAGTGTTGCGCAGCCCCGACGGTGACTGGCAGGTTTTAGTGGAGCAGGACGAGGCCGGAGAATTCAAAGGCGTTGAAATTGAATTACTTCGCATTACTGATGGCAAAGCCATTATTGATGGCATTAAAGCCGGCACGTCAGTTGTTGTTGAAGGTGCTTTTTTTGTGCAATCCGAGCTCGCCAAAGGCGGCTTTGAAATTCATAACCACTAGGGCACTGCTATGTTAAATAAATTAATCGATATGGCGGTTGGTAGTCGCCTGTTAGTTATCATTGCTTTGCTCGCCTTAATGGTTGCAGCAACGATGATTTTACCAAAATTAAATCTCGATGCATTCCCTGATGTTACAAATGTGCAAGTGCAAATTAATACCGAAGCACGCGGACTCGCAGCGGAAGAAGTAGAGCAGTTAATTACCTTTCCAATAGAAGCGGTAATGTACAGCTTACCGGATGTTGAAGAAGTGCGTTCCATTTCTAAAACAGGTTTGTCTGTTATTACGGTGGTGTTTAAAGAAGGCACGGATATTTATTTTGCACGGCAATTAGTTTTCGAAAGATTACAAACTGCTCGTGAGAATATTCCTGATGGCATTGGCACGCCGGGAATAGGTCCGAATACTTCAGGTTTAGGTCAAGTGTACCAATATATTTTACGTGCCGATGACCCGCTAAAATATAATGCAACAACCTTGCGAAGTTATAACGACTGGATTGTAAAATTATTATTAATGCCAGTAGGCGGTGTAACTGAAGTGCTATCGTTTGGTGGCGAAGTGCGTCAGTACCAGGTGCAGTTAGTGCCGCAAAGATTACTCGCATTTAATTTAACCGGCGATGATGTTGCACAGGCGATTGAAGAAAATAATCGTAATGCAGGTGGCTGGTATATGGACCGCGGCGATGAGCAATTAATTATTCGCGGTGTGGGTTGGGTGCGCAGTGGAGAAGAAGGCTTGCGCGACATTGGTAACGTACCATTAAAAATTGTTGATGGAGTTGCGGTAAAAGTTAGAGATGTTGCTAATGTCGGCTTTGGTGCAGAAATTCGCCAGGGTGCGGTTTCGATTACACGCCGCGATGCGGATGGTAATCCGGAAGCCTTAGGTGAAGTGGTTGCCGGTGTTGTGTTAAAACGTTTGGGTGCTAATACCAAAGCCACGATTGATGGGATTGAATCACGCATGGCGGCAATTCAAACTGCATTACCCGATGGTGTAACGTTAGAGCCTTTTTACGATCAGGCAAGTTTGGTTGATGCCGCTGTTGATACAGTTATCACCGCACTCATGCAGGCGTTTGTGTTAATCATTATTGTTTTATTATTATTTATGATGAACATTCGTGCAACGTTTCTGGTGCTGCTTTCAATCCCCATTTCGATTGGCCTGGCATTAATGGCAATGGCTTACTGGAATGTGTCGGCAAACTTAATGTCTCTCGGTGGTTTAGCGATTGCGATCGGTATGTTAGTTGATGGTTCGGTGGTCATGATGGAACATATTTTCAGCCACATGACGCACCCTGATGAAGATCATGAAGCGTACATCAAAAAAAATGTAGCGTTAAATGATAGTGATCCGTTTGATGCAAAGCACGATCGACGCGGCATGAGTTTGCGTGTGCAACAGGCGGCAAAAGAAGTAGCGCGCCCGGTGTTTTTTGCGGTGTTAATTGTGACCATTGTATTTGCACCTTTATTTGCACTGGAAGGCGTGGAAGGCAAAATGTTTCAACCCATGGCAATCTCTATTTTGCTGGCCATGTTGGGTTCATTAATTGTTGCGATTATGGTGATACCTGCGTTAGCTACATATCTGTTTAAAAACGGTGTGGTTGAAAAAGAAAGTTTTGTGCTGAAGCCTATCGCAAAACAATATCGTATTCGTTTAAAGCAGGCGCTGGAAAATCAACGGATAGTGGTAATAAGTGCTGTTGCATTATTTGTAGGTTCGCTTATTTTAGTGCCGTTTTTAGGGACGGAATTTGTACCGGAGCTGGAAGAGGGGACGTTAAATATTCGAATTACTTTAGCGCCTTCTTCGAGTTTAAATACGTCATTAAAAGTTGCAGGAAAAATGGAAGCTGCATTACTGACTTTTCCAGAAGTGATTTATGCAACTAGCCGCGTTGGGCGTGCTGAAATTGGTGGTGACCCTGAGCCGGTTTCGAATGTTGAAATTTTTGTCGGGTTATTGCCCGTCAGTGAATGGAGCAGTGCAGAAAATCGACAGGATTTGCAAAAGTTAATGGAAGCGAAAATGTCTGAACATCCGGGTCTGTTATTTTCATTTTCACAACCTATTGCCACTCGAGTGGATGAATTACTATCGGGTGTACGTGCGCAGTTAGCGATTAAACTTTTTGGTGCAGATTTAGATATGCTGGCTACAAAAGGCAGTGAAATTGAAGCGCTGGTAAAAACCGTTGAAGGCACGCGCGGAGTTGCAATGGAGCAAATTGGTGGCGAAGCACAATTGTCTGTGCGACCTAATCGTGACGTGTTAGCGCGTTATGGTATTTCAGTTGCACAGGTGATGAATTTAGTTGCCGACTCGATTGGTGGGCGCACAGCCGGGCAGGTGATAAACGGCAACGAGCGTTATGATGTTTATGTACGACTCGGTGAAGAGTATCGTAATAATGTTGAAGCGATCCGAAATTTAATTTTGCAGGCACCGGGCGGTGCCTGGGTGAAATTAGGTGATGTCGCGGACGTGCAAATTGAAACGGGTCCGCCGCAAATTCGTCGCGATGATGTGCAACGCCGTGTGGTGATTCAAAGTAATGTTGAAGGCCGTGATATGGGTGGCCTGGTGGCTGAATTACAACAGCGTATTAATGATGAAATTGATATGCCGCCGGGTTATACCGTGGTGTTTGGTGGACAGTTTGAAAACCAGCAACGGGCGCAGGCGCGCTTAATGATTGTGGTTCCCATTTCACTTGGCTTAATCTTTTTACTGTTGTACTTTGCGTTTAATTCAGTTGGGCAGGCATTACTTATTATGCTGAATGTACCACTGGCATTAATTGGTGGTATTGCCGGATTATTTGTTTCCGGATTGTATTTATCGGTGCCTGGCTCCATTGGTTTTATTACCTTGCTGGGTGTTGCTGTGCTTAATGGTGTTGTTATGGTGAGCTCCATAAACCAGCGTGTTGAAGGCGGGCAGTCAATTAAAGAAAGTGTATTTGAAGGTGCATTGTCGAGATTGCGTCCGGTGTTAATGACGGCGATTACGTCTGCTCTGGGGTTAATCCCGTTATTGCTTTCAAGTGGTATTGGTTCGGAAATACAAAAACCACTAGCGACAGTAGTGGTAGGCGGCTTAGTGAGTGCAACACTTCTAACCCTGTTTGTAGTGCCGGTTTTGTATGAAACATTTTCTAAACGAAAGTATGCAGACTAAGTTTATTTGAACACTGTAGGAGTTAGCTTTAGCTAACGACAATGCTTTATGATGTGTGCGAGCGGCTTGATTAAATTAAAAACGGCTCGCTACGCATCGCGCAGGCTATCGTCAGCTAAAGCTGACTCCTACACAATATGCTTTTCGTTGTTCTTTTGTAAAAACCATTCGGTGATTTTATCTGCAGTTTGTGGTCGGCAAATATGATAGCCCTGTGCGATATCGCAATTCATTTTTGTTAGTTGTTGTAAATCCTGTGCAGACTCTACGCCTTCAGCAACGACTTTCATTCCAAGCTTGTGTCCAAGCAATACAACAGTCTCCACAATGGCCAATGATTCAGGGTCATTATGCATGGCCATAACAAACGAGCCGTCTATTTTAAGTTCTGAAAATGGAATGCGATGTAATTGCACTAATGAAGAATAACCGGTACCAAAATCGTCAATTGATAATTTAAACCCCTTCATGCGTAAGCGGGTGAGAATATCAAGTGACTTTATTAATTCTTGCATTAACGCGGTTTCTGTTACTTCCAAAATAATTTGTGAGGGTTGTAAGTTATATTGATCTAAAAGCGCTGTCATTTTTTTAGGTAAATCCAGATCTTTTAATGTAATGGCGGACATATTGACAGAAATTTTAATTTCCATTCCCTGAGCAAGCCATTCTTTTGCCTGCGATAAAACCATGTGATAAATTTCCCAGGTTAAATCATCAATTAAATTATGCTTTTCTGCGAGCGGAATAAATAAATCAGGTGGAATTAAACCGCGCTCCGGATGCTGCCAGCGCACTAAAGCTTCAACGGCCAAAAGATTACCCGTGTTTAAACCAATCTTGGGTTGATAATTCATGATTAATTCATGGTTGTTAATTGCGGCATATAATTCATCAACTGTGGGTGCTTGATTAGATGGCTGTTGCTTTGAATGTTGAGGTGATATTGTTAGTTCACTGAGTAGCTTATGTAGCTCATTGGCTCTGAATGGTTTTGATAAGCATCCGCTAAAATTGAGTTTGTGTTCTTTTGCTAATTCTTGAGCGGAGTGTAAAACGCTTTTATCAAAACCACTCATTAGAATGATTTGTGATTTACAGTGTTCATTAGCAAGATAGCGAATGACTTCTACGCCATCTACACCCGGCATCATTAAATCAAGAATAATAACGTCGGATGTATTTTTAAACTCCTGCATAAACAGTCTGGCGTCGCTATATTTGTCTACACTGTAATCTGCAGCTTCTGCAACATGGCAAATAAAATCAACCAGTGCAACTTCATCGTCAATAATGGTGAGTTGAGGAGAGGTCATTGTGATGTTTCGTCCAAAGTTAATCTGATGTGTTTAGCTAGTTCTGCTTTTCTATAGGGTTTGCTTAATAATTTGTTATCAAATTCCAGCGGTTTTTGTTTGCTGTTAACCCGTGAAGTAAATCCGGAAGTTAATAATATTTTTATTTCAGGGTGATGTTTAAGTGTGTGTTCAGCCAATTCATAGCCATTCATGCCGCCAGGCATAACAATATCACTAAATAATAAATCAATCGAGTCGTCAGATTCTAAAACCTTAATTGCAATTTTTGCGGTTTCAGCTTTTCTAATTTGATAGCCCAGATCAGTTAAATATTTACAGGCTAATTCCAGTAAATCAGATTCGTCATCAACAACAAGAATAACTTCGTTGCCACCGAGGAGCTCACAATCGGTGTCGCTTTCTTCCTTATTTGGTGATGAGTATTCGCTTCGCGGCAAATACATACGAAGCGTTGTGCCAATATCAACTTCAGAATAAAACCGAATGCCACCACCAAAGCGCTTAACAAAACTATAAACCATGGCTAGGCCCAGACCTGTGCCTTTGCCTTCTTCTTTTGTGGTGAAGAAGGGTTCAAATATTCTGTCTAGTGTTTGCTTGCTCATGCCAAAGCCGGTGTCGCTAATCATTATTTGTATGTAATGTCCGGCACTTATATTAAGGTGATTATTTGCATGGGTGCTATCGAGTTCTTTGTTGGATGTTTCAAAGATTAATTTTCCACCATTGGGCATTACATCCCGAGCGTTGATAACCAGATTTAAAATTGCATCTTGAAAATCACCCGCATTAATTTCAGTTAACCAGAGACTATCATCAAGATAAAACTCTACTTCTACCTGCGGTGTTACGGTGCGGGTTATCATGGTTTGTAATTCAGTTAAGGTGGAGTTCACATCAACCGTGGATTTTTTGCCCGATTTATTGCGTGAAAATGTTAATAATTGGCGGGTTAGGTCAATGCATCTTAGGGTGGCTTTAGATGATTTTTCAATCCATGAAAGTTGATCTTCATCACTAATAGAACTTTGTAGAATGTCGAGGTAGCCAATGACAACACCTAGCTGATTATTAAAGTCATGGGCAATACCTCCAGCGAGCTGCCCGATAGCATCCATTTTTTGAGAGCGTCGTAATACGTCTTCCTGTTCTTTGCGAGTGTTTATATCGCTGCCTTCTGCGACCAGTTGAATAATGTCACCGGCTTTATTTTTAATCGGATGAATTCTAAGTGCTATCCAGAATAAACCGTTGGGCGTGTTAAGTGCAACGTCGCTAAAGCTTATGTTATCTGCTGCAGCTTCAAAGCAATTGTTTTTAATGTTTTCCTGGGTTTTAATGTCATAATTGCACAGGCTCAAGTTCCAGAGTTTTATGCCTATAACATCATGTTCTGTGATGTTTCCAAGTTTAAGAGGTGTGTTATTGGTGAAGGTTATTGTTCCATTAGTGTCGAGTAGCATGACAATACTTTGCATGTCATTGAAAATATTCTGTAATTTATCCTTCTGGTTTTTTATCTCAGCGCGTAAAGTGTATTGCTCACTAACATCATTAAATATTAAAATCATACCTTGAATGATATCGTTGGTGTCTTGAATGGGAGCTGCGGAATCTGCAATGTGATATTCTTTACCAGTCTTAGAAATAAGGGTTGTGTGATTACTTAGATAAACAATTTCACCGCTGCTCATAACTTTGTCGATGGGGTTGTTTATCGGTTTGCGTGTTGTTGAATCAATGATAGGGAAAATCTTTCTAACCTGTTGGCCTTTGGCTTCCTGGAAATGCCAGCCAGTCAACTTTTCTGCTACGGGGTTCATGCGTGTGATTAAGCCATTGGCATCGGTTGCGATAACGGCATCGCCAATGCTGTGCAGCATGGTTGATAAATCTTTTTCGCGTGCCTTAAGTTTGTTAAGTGTTTTTTTGCGTGCGGTAATATCTAAAAATGTTACAACAGCACCTATGCAATTGTTGTTCTGGTATATTGGGTGCGACCAGTATTCGATGTAAAAGTGGGAGCCATCTTTTCGCCATATCTGCTGGTTTTCTATATGTGTTTTTTGATCGACAGGGTGGGGAGGGTTCGAAGTCTCTTGTTGCTTTGATGTGTGTAGTAAGTGGTGCATGTTTTGTGAAATGAAATCTGATTTTTGGTTGTAATTAAGCATGTTGATACATGCCTGATTAACAAAAGTGCAATTTCCTGCTAAGTCAACTCCGTATATAGCTTCCGCAGTCGAGTTTAGTAACAGATCAATTTTAGAATGGCTGTTAAATAAGTCCGCGTCAGTTTGTTCGATGGCTAATGCCAGATTTTTAAATTCATCATGGCGTTTTTTTAATTCACTTACATCTAAGCTGCCATTGCCTAAATCAGTTAAGTATTTTTCGATAGTATTTATTGGTGTGCTTATCCAGCGCGCGAAAATGTTTCCACTAATAATAATGCAAATCATGGTCACAAAAAAGAAAATGATAAATTTTAGAATGGCGGCATCATTGGCTTGATTTATGAGCGATAAATCCATTTCTAAAATAATTAAGCCCCCGAGGTTTCCCTGATAAATTGCATTGGCATAAAGACGTAGTCGATTGTCGTTTATGTCTGCCGGGTAGGTTGTTAATATATGGGTTGCAGTTAAAGGCAGCTCAGAAATTGATGGGGTGAGTCCGGCATAGTGCGTCTGTATTGGATTTTGTTCAGGTGCGTTATGTGCAAATACCATTTTTTCTTTGTTTAAAATTGCAATTTCTTTTATTTTTAATAAACCTCCTGTGTTTAATTGTTGTTGATTGTTTTTTATTTGATTATTGATGAGTTGCCAGGCACTAAAGTGGTCGCCATATAAAAGTGGTTTTGAGATAGCAGATTTAATTGAGCTCACGAGTTGTGATGCAAGTTGTTCGGTAGTTTTTTTGGCTTCAGCTTTAAAACTTAAATAAAAATAAAATGCAGGAAATAGTAAAACAGTAGCCAGCATTAAAATAAGTAAAATGCTGACCTGTCGCTTTATTGATTTAAAGAACCACTTTTTTGTAGTTGTTAACACGTTGGTTTTTAATTTCCTTTTACAATTTCGACTTTGCTTAACATGGTTCTGATCGGGTTATAAAATTCTGTATCTTTTTTAACAAAGTCATCGAGATTAAATTTTTGTAATAGTTCACGGCCTTTTTTATCATTTTTCATTTTGACTAAAGCCGCAGTCAATTTATTTATATCATTTTTGGAAACACCCTGACTCGCCACAATGGGTGTAAACGGGTATGGTCCCATGCGTTCAATTTCGTGCAACTTATTTTTTGCATCGGGAAAATCATGTAGATAAGCTACCCAGATATATTCATCGACAGCTGCAACATCGGCCAATCCACTTAATAACGCCTGAATGCTGCCTTCGTGATTACCGGCGTTGAGTAATACCCGAAAGTAAGTCTCCATATTTATCCCCTGTTTATACAGGCTGTATTTTGGCGATAAATAACCTGAATTAGAGCGTGGGTCGGAGTACGCTAACACGCCACCTTTAAAATCTGAGAGGCTTTTTTCTGCGCGATTAGTTCTGGTTAAGATGACACTGTAGTAGGTCGGTTTTTGCTTAAATGTGGGCACGGCGACTAACTGTTGCTTGTCTGCATCACTGTCCTGCACATAGGGAGCACCGCAGGTCCAGCCGATGGCATGCGGATCATCGCGCATTTTTTTGGATAATTCAGAGTAGTTGGCGGCATAACTGAGCTTTAGTGGGTAGCCCGCATGTTGGGATAAGTAGTCACTGAACTCTTTAAGTAATAGGGCGCTATTGCTGTTTTGTACGACACCGGTGACGACAAAAGGATGGGCTGTAATATCATTGCTTTGAGCGCAAACTAAGCCAGACAAGCAGAGCCAAAAACCAGCGAACATAATCATCTTAGGGGAGACAGATAAACACATTATTTTTCTCAAATTAGGCTTGATCCTTCACTCCTGACACAGGGTGGTGAAAGGCATTTTTATTATTTTGTATTCAAGTTTAGTACATAAATTGTAGATTATTTGATTTGGCTACAAAGACTTACTGCTAAATCGGGCACGTAAATTAGCAAATAAATGATTAATAATAATGAATTAAGCTTTATTACGCTAATGATAATTGTTATCATTAGCGTTTTTCAAATATGCGTATCGGAAGTCATTATTTATGAAAGCATTTGCTGGTTTTGTCTTTACCCTGTTGTTTCTCCTGTCGCGCCCCTCGATGGCGGATACTCAGCAATTATTACAGCTCATAGATTATGTTGGGGTTGATTACAGTGGTGCTGTCGCAAATGGTGAAATTGTTAACGAGGCCGAATACGAGGAAATGCAGGATTTTGCAGCGGGTATTCTGCAACAAATGAAAGACCTGCCAGTGATAGATCTACCCGTGACAGGCGCATCGTCTGAGCAGCTTAAATCGTCATTAAACGAAGATGCTAAAATCCTGGCCGCATGGGTAGGGCAAAAGGCATCGCCAAAAGACATAAAAAAACTCACCTCTCAGATGCACCATAAAATCATTGATGCCTACCAGATTATGGTGGTGCCACGCAAACAGCCCGATTTAGAAAAGGCCAGGCCGCTATATGCTGAGCATTGTGCATCGTGTCACGGGGTTGATGGTTATGGCGATGGCCCTGCAGCAGTTGGCCTGGAGCCGCCAGCAATTAATTTTCATGATGTTGAGCGTTATCAGCAGCGTACTCTATTTGGTTTGCACAGCACCATTACCCGTGGTGTTAGTGATACTGCGATGACGGCTTATGACCAGTTAAGCGATGAAGATCGCTGGTCGCTGGCATTTTATGTGGGCAGCATGGCTACGAATATCTCAGCAGAAGAGGCCGCTAAAATTGATATTAGCACTAGTCCGCTACTGGATATTAATCAGCTGACAATTACCACACCCGATCAGGCAAAAGACCTTTACGGTGATGAGGGCGCAAAAGTGATGGCTTTTTTGCGCCAGCACCCGGAGATGTTTTTCAATAAAGGCTCTAAGCTTTCTTTTGCCAAACAGCGACTGGCTGATGTATTAGTCGCCTATGAGAATAATGAGCCTAAAAAGGCTTATAAGCTTGCAGTAGAAGCTTATTTAGAAGGCTTTGAACTGGTTGAACAAAATATCAATGCATTTGATAAGCCGCTGCGCTTAGAAATTGAAGTGCTAATGACCGGCCTGCGCAATAAAATTCGCAGTGGTGAAAGTTTAACCGTTATCGAGAATGACATCGCTATTATTAATGCAAAACTCGATAATGCGGATGAGCTGCTAAGCACCAGCCGGTTATCAGGTGAAGCGGCCTTCGCCAGTGCTTTTTTCATCCTGTTGCGAGAAGGGCTGGAAGCGTTATTAATTGTTGCTGCGTTGGCTGCATTTTTAGTGCGCACCGAGCGTAAAGATGGCCTGAAATATATTCATTTAGGCTGGGCAAGTGCGTTAGTACTTGGTGGGCTTACCTGGTGGGCTTCGATCTCCTTAATTGATATTTCAGGGACATCTCGTGAAATAACGGAAGGGGTGGCCGCCATTGTGGCAACGCTGGTGCTGTTATATGTGGGCTTCTGGATGCACGATAAAACCAGTGCGGCTAACTGGAAAAAGTTTATCGACCATAACATGCAAAAAGCCCTGACATCAGGAACTCTCTGGACCCTAACCGGCCTGTCATTTATTGCGGTTTATCGTGAGGCATTTGAAACTATTTTGTTTTATCAGGCGCTGTGGGTACAAACCAGTGCAGAAGGGCAGTCTATGGCCTTTAGTGGTTTTCTTGCGGCGGTTGGCGTGCTGGCAGTTGTTGGCTGGCTGATTATGCGCTATAGCGTACGTTTACCACTGCGTCAGTTTTTTGCAGTGACCGGCGGTTTAATGTTTGTGCTGGCGATTATATTTGCGGGCAAAGGCGTTGCGGCATTACAGGAAGCCGGTGTGCTTCATTCGAATCCGGTTAATTTTGTGCGCATTGATCTGTTAGGCATTTATCCGAATGTGCAGGGTTTGATGGTGCAATTAGCCTTGCTGGTTTTAGCGGCTTATTTGTGGAATAAGAAATCCAGCGCCAGCTAGTTGTTGGCTAATTTACTTTAAGGTTTCATTAACGTTATAGATTTACAGTTCAGTAATTTATAGCGTTAGTTGTAGTAGCTTTTATCCGAACTAACATATTTAATAACAGGTTTAAATGAAAGCTTACAATGACTGTAATTTGTTATTTCAGAGTCTAATGAAAAATTTATTTTCATTTACCGCTCAGGTTTATC
>Ga0316205_10001191_pt1 | contig 35622 bp, 27 predicted proteins | sample 3monthpyrite_MG_FD_204941 | JGI IMG/M metagenome (GOLD analysis project Ga0316205, IMG submission 204941) | Microbial mat bacterial communities from mineral coupon in-situ incubated in ocean water Damariscotta River, Maine, United States -... | ecosystem: Environmental > Aquatic > Marine >...
TTGCTTCAATATTGAGCTGCTGATTGAGTTCTTTCAGTCCTTGAATCTCAGTTCTAAGAGATGCCCGTTGTTTGGCCTCGTTGACATATACTTCGTTAACTGTTTGTTTAAATTCATTCAATTGTTTATTAAATGGATTGAGGATACCATCCAATCTCTCTTTACTTGAAGCTGAAAATTTTTTATCTTTTTCTTCGAATATCTCATGTGCCAGTGTTTTGAATTGATTTGTCATTTCAACTCTTGATTCATTCAACAACTGAAGCTTTTCCTTTGCTGCCTGTTTTTGCTGTTGGTTTAACGTATTCAATTCAGCAATACTAGATTTATATTGACTGTTTTCCTTGTTAGAATCATCAAATGATTTTGTGATACGTTTTAGCTCAACCCGCATTTCTTCATTGCGTCTTCTGGCATCTTTATATTTTTGTTTACAGACTTCAAAATGCGTATTCAAAATTTTATTTTCAGAACTGAGTTTGACTAATAACTTTTCCTGATTGTATCTTTGTTCTTGTAACTCTGATATTTCATCATTGAGAAAATCAATTTGTAGATCTATGTTTTTTTTATCATTTTCATGCTGTGTGCTTAAATTCATGACAAAAAGTTTTGCCCTTGAGCGCATTAAAAGCCAAACAATTAAAACACCTAATAAAAATGCAACAATAAAAATGCCCAGTTGTTGTAAATCAATATTCATAAGAGATTATTTTAACTCGAATATTTCAATCAGTAGAGATATTTAGAGATAAAATGTATAAACATTGAGATTTTTTAAGTCTTCTCTAATAAATATTTTTTATCATAGATTTCTAATATCATGACTCACACCATTGCTTTAATTTCATTAAATCACTTGGATTAAAACCAGGATTTAATAAAAACCTGTATTTGGAATTGTTAATTTTTAAAACCAAAATTGGAGATTGTGTCTTTTCTTGATAACTGTCTTCATTAACTTCCATAAACTCAAGTATTTTCAATGAGACCACTTCGTTTTTGTTGAAAACCAAATTATCTGAAGATTCATTTATAATTTCATTGATACCCATGGTTTCATAACGATTAAACCAGTGTGAATAAGCAAACATTCTGTCAGCCATTGAAGTCAGAAACCCTGTTTTGTTTTTTTTATTATCTGCAATAATTTGTTTTACATCATGAATTTGTTTTTTGCTAAGTTCTTTAGTAAATTTAGCAAATACCATGCGTCGTTCTGTAAGAATTAATGTAAAGTATTCTCGCCGAAGGCTAAACATCCCTTTCTTTTTTGATAGGTTGGGCAAAACCACTGATATTTTTTCAATACTATCATTCATTTGATTTCTCCTACGAAATTATATTTTATCAAATTGTCTTATCCAAGAAGTATATAATTAGAACCGTTATACGTTTAAAATTTAATCGCTCAACCAATATCATTCCCAACATAAATACACTTTCCTAATTGACTCGTCCATTATCTTAACATTATTATTCTGTCTAATTTTCTTTGTTATATATTTGATTAAAATATTTTGATCGATGTCAATATATTCATATGCACAGTGACAAATCAGTCTTTTTTACTGCTTTATTAATAGGTATAAATTGTGTGAAGAGTAATTGACTAATCTTCTGATTTTATTTACTGTATTTTCTCAAAATAGGAGTCCAAAATTATCTGATCTTCAGTTCTCCACCATTGATTTGATGTATTTTTCAGTTGTTGCATAAGTGTCCTGGCTTCAAAGTAATTATTATTATGGGCTGCAACTTTGGCTTTATACTTTAAATAAGGGTAAGGAAATGGCTTTATATAATTGATTTGGTTTAAAATCTCCTGAGAGCTTTTAAATCCCTGATTTTCATCTATATCTAGCAGTAAATACGCCACAATAAGTGCCAATCTGTTTTGTTTATTATTAGTTAGCTTACTAAGCAACTCATTTAATTTTTTTACAGCTTGTTGTGTTTGGCCTGTTTTATGCATCCATTCGTAAAGGTTAATTTGATAAAGGGTTTTACTCTGTGACAGATCATCTTTTGTGAGTTCATATAGTTCTTCGAGTTGAACCTTGGCTAAATCATAATTTTCTAGTATTAAATTGGCATTGATGATGGCTGATAAAGCAACTTGGCGAAAATAGAGATAATCGTCTTTCAGTGGCTTAGTTAATAGGTTCAAGCTCTCACTTTCTTGTTTTAATAAATCTAAATTATTGGTTTCGATGTTTAGCGAAAGACTGAGTAAATTTGCTGTGAATTGAGGTACTTTAAGGCCCATTTTCACTGATAGAGACTCCATTTCTTGAATTGTTTTTCTACAATCGTCATGTAAGCCAAGTGCCAATTGTAAGTATCCATTAATTTCCAGAGCATTGAGTATCAGGTGTTTATCTTCAACTGATGATTGTAGTGTTAAGGCTTTATTGTTAATTAATGATGCCTTAGAATAATTTCCTTGCTCATAATAAATAGAAGCCAACAATCCATAACTATTTAACATCCCCACCATGTGTTTTGTCTTTTCAAACCAATCTATAGCTGGTTCAATTTGCTGTTTGGCTTTTTCAAACTGATTGATTCCGTAATAAGCATGTGCCAAGTTGTTTGCTACACGCATTAAATCTGTTTGGTCTTTCGTATTGGCCATTAAAACTTCTTTTTGCTTTAATGTGTTTTTAATTGATAATTCAATCTGACCCGTTTCTTTGTACATTTCTCCTTGATAAAATAGCGCCAAAATTTTCTTTTTGGGGTCTTGGGTTTTTTCAGCCAAATCAATGGTTTCATCAATAAATGGTTTTATTTCAGTTGGTCTATAAGTATTGACAAATAATGATGCCTTCAATGTTAACAAATACAGTTTTAATTCATCATTTAACTGTTCTGTTGTCTCTATTGTATTTATTAATGCCTCTGCAGCCGCATAATCATTTGATTTTATTTGTGCATGAATTAATTCTAATCTGGCGAGAGTAAACTGAGAGTCTTGTGTCACAGCTGTTTTAAAATACTGAATGGCCTCTTCGTATTTTCTTGCTGTTGCTGCTTTTTTTCCTCTTAGGTAACTTTCCACAGCAAAACTATCTGAGGATAAATCTTCAGTCGCTCCATTGGAGTTAGGTTTTGTGTTCTCTATTTTTAGCTGTAACAAGACCCAATTATTAATCTCAGCAAATAATTCTTTTAAGGACAGCGCTTTTAATGTTTTTCTTTGTTGGTATTGATTGTTATTTTTCAATTCAACAAAAGCCAACTTATTTGCACCTTCTTCTTTAAGGTTCACAAATAATACATAATCCAGTTGTTTTTGGTCTTCTAACTCGATGGCCAGCCTTTCAATGTCTTTGTTTTCAAACCAGCTATTTCTCGGACTTGTTTGATAGATTCTAGGGTTTTTTCCCAATAGATTTGCCAAATAATTTAACCCGCCAATATTCATATAATCTTGTCCTTGTGCAGAAGGGATGACTGCTATGTTGAGCGGTAGAACTTGTTCTTTTCCTGAACTTGATTCTTTATTGCTAAAGGGATAAAAGTACAAGAGTATAACAATCGGTATAATGCTCACAGAAGCAATGGCTTTTTGCCATTTTGCAAATTCTTTTTTTCTGTTTTTTAGAGTTTTTACTTCAGGAATAAATTTATACCCAACGCCTCGAACAGTTTCAATAAATGTCATTTCTGGACAGGTACTTGCTAATAATTGCCTGACTCTTTCAATTTGTTTGCTGAGTGTTCCATCAGTAACAATTTGACCTTCCCAAGCCGCTGCAATCAGGTCATCTTTTGGCATAAGCTTACCTTGGTTTTGCACCATAGCAACTAGCAACTTATATCCTTTTAATCCCAGCTCGAGCCTTTCTTTTTTGTGATATAAGCTTAACTCTTCTGGCTTGAGGACAAAATCCTGAAAAAGATAGGATTGCATTATTTATCACTCCGAAATAATAAATATGTTTTAAAAACAGCAGTATAACACAGCAAAATAGTCCATGTCGTGAAGAAATCGTGATGATGTCGCGTTAATGTCATGCAGTAATTTGTAATTTTTTTCAAAATGAAAACTGGTTTTTTTGAAAATTTAATTGGAGAAGATTATGAAAGTTTTAATTTTATTTATAGTTATATTATTTAGTGATTTTGGTTACACCCAAGGATCTGGTGATTTAGATTTAGATTTTGGTTATGATAATAATGGTAAATTAATTATTGAGCATAACCTTGGAACAATTCCTCCCTTGGGCGAAGGTTCTGAATACGGGGATGCCATTTATATCTATCCTGATAGATCGATGTTGATTGCTGGTATAGCATACCATACAAATTCACAAGACATTGATATGGTTGTTACTAAGCTAACTTCTGGAGGGCAAGCTGATTTAAGTTGGGGCAATAATGGCCATGTTATTGTAGGATTTGATTTAGGAGGTTCTAATCAAGACCGATTATATGATATTGATGTTCTATCAGACGGTAGTATTCTATTAATTGGTTCAGCTGAATTTTCAGGTGAAGATACTGATTTTGCCATTGCCAAATTAACATCTCAAGGGAATCTAGATACAAGCTTTTCTGGTGATGGTAAATTGACTGTACATTTTGATGGAGGAGGAACCAATCAAGATGTCGCACATTCGGTATTATCATTCAATCAGGCATATTTTGTTGTTGGTTTTGCAAATCAGTCAACTGGTTCAGATTTTGCTATAACTAAAATATTAAACGATGGATCCATCGATTCAAGTTTTGGAAGTAATGGTCGTAAGACTTTTGATTTGGCCAATTCCACAAACTCAATTGATGTAGCAAAAAGAATTTTTTTTAGCAATACCAGTACTGGATTTTGGATAACAGGCAGTGCATCTGAGAATGATAATTCTCAATCACCTGCAATCATTAAGTTAGATTATGCTGGCAGTATTGACAATACTTTTTCAACTGATGGAAAATATGTGTATACAGATGCCAGAACAGGCACATCAATTAAAGATGTTGTTCAACATCCTTCTCTTGATGAGTTTGTATTTGTGGGCCCAGATGGTCACCCAGAAAACACAAATCTAAAAGATGATTGTGGGCTCACCTATGTCAATACTGTATCTCAAAATGCTGGCGAACCAGTTGCTGATACTTTTAATTTTAATCTTGATCCCAATCCGTTTTTATTTGACTTTAATTCAGATTGCAATAGTGCCATTTTTTCTGATGATGATAATAAACTTATTTTGATAGGTAATTTATATCCTGATGATGTGTCCTCAATTTCCATGGGAGTTATGCGATTAAACTCAATGAGTGTGGTTAGTGGAACAAGTTCTCATTCAATCGATACAGATTTTGGTACTGATGGAAGAACTGCCATAGGTTTTATCACTCAAGCTGGCCAAACCATTGACTCACCATCCGCTGTGGGAACAGATTTTAATAAAAAAATCATAATTTCGGGAACGGCCACCAATGCAAATTCAGTCCAAAAAATTGGAGTCGCTAGATTAATTGGGAATGGAGGGCAAGATCCCACTGTTACCATTACTATGCCAGCACATGGTACTTCTTATGTAGAAAATGATCCAGTAACATTTGCAGGTACAGCGACAGACCCAGAAGATGGAACAATATCAGGCATCATTAAATGGAGTTCAAATATAGATGGTTTCTTGAGCAGTGGTGCCAATATTTCATCCCCAACGCATTTTTCTGATTTATCAGTAGGCATTCATCAAATTACCGCCAGTATTTCAGATAGTGATGGACAAAGCGACTCTCAAAGCATTGCAATTGAAGTGACTGATTTTCCTGATGCCCCCCAAGTTAGCATGTTATTACCATCTGCAAATGCTGTATTCAATGTTGGAGATAGCATCACTTTTTTTGCCAGTGCTGTTGACGATGAGGATGGAGATGTATCAACCTCCTTAACATGGACATCAGATATCGATGGTGCTTTGGGCACAGGTAACAATTTCCAACTTAATACCTTGTCCATTGGTCAGCATTCAATTACAGCCAGTGTTATTGATAGCAATGGTCAATCAGATTTTGATAGCAGAGACATTACAGTTCAAGTTGTTCAACAAAATGCTCCAACTGTTACAATTTCAACTCCAATGAATGGCAGTATTCATTTATTAGGTACAAATATATCATTTATGGCAACCGCTAGCGATATAGAAGATGGAGATTTATCATCAGTTATTAGCTGGGTTTCCAATTTAGATGGTCAATTAGCCAACACAGGTAGCTTTACAACTTCAAACTTATCTGTTGGAGTTCATACCATATCTGCAGAAGCAACTGATTCAGGTGGGCTTCGAGGATCTGATTTAATAAGTCTTACAGTACAAATTTCACAAAATGCTCCATCGGTTACCATTCAATCTCCTAACGATAATAATGTTTATATGCAAGGTGAAACTATTACATTTGCAGGATCTGCATTTGATGTTGAGGATGGTGATATTTCTGGATTATTAAACTGGAATTCTAATATCGATGGATTTTTGGGAACTGCCAGCAGTTTTACTAATAATATTTTAAGTCCTGGTCAACACCAAATAACAGCGAGTGTTACAGATTCTGATGGGTTAATAGGAAGCACACAAAAAATAATCACAATACTAAATAATAATGACTTGATTTTTATGAACGGTTTTGAACAATAGATAAAAAATAATTAACCTGCACCATTGAAGAGAATCACTTCTCCAAAAAAACCAAAACGTGGTGCGGGTTAGTTTTTACAAAAATATATTAAAAACCTATAAATGCTTATTTCGTTCTATTCACATAGTCCCATATTATTTTAAACCTATGTTAATAATTACACACCTTACATTTCTATTAAAAAGGGTAATTCATTATTTTTTGTTAGTAGAATGTTTTGATATTTATTTTGAAGGCAATGGCTACCTAAACCGCAAATTTCAAATTTTAACTACTAAAGTAAAGATTAATTTTATTTATCACTAGGATTAACTTTAAGCCACAGGTGTTTTAGATTTATAATAGGGTTTGGTGTTTTTAAACCAATATTTTAAAATAAGAGAAAGTGGAATAAATTATGAGAAAAGTTTTTATATTACTGTCATTAGTATTTTCATCACTAGTCATCGCTGGTGATGCAGAATTAGGCAAAGCTAAATCTGCTATGTGTGTTGCTTGTCATGGAGCTGATGGAAACAGCGTCAATCCAATTTGGCCAAACTTAGCAGGGCAGCATGAACAGTATATTACCAGACAACTAGAGTTGTTTAAAAGTGGAGACAGAAAGGGTCCCGTGATGTCTGGAATGGTAGCTGGTCTCAATCAAGAAGACATGCAAAACCTTGCAGCCTATTATTCAAGTCAAAAACCAAAAATTGGTTCAGCTGATGAAAGTCTGGTGGAATTAGGCCAATCAGTTTATCAAGGTGGCGTCACAAAAATGAAGATTCCTGCTTGTATGTCTTGTCATGGTGTTTCAGGTAAAGGAAACCCACTATCTGGATACCCTGTTCTTGCTGGTCAACATGCTGCTTATACTGAAACTGTTTTAAAGGATTATAGATCTGGAACAACATATGGTAAAGAAGGCGATACAAATGGAAAAATAATGGCTGATGTTGCTAAATATCTAACTGATGATGAAATAAAAGCAGTAGCCAGTTATATCCAAGGTTTGTATTCAAAATAACTGTGAACTAAATACAGTAAAAAGAGTCCAAACACCCTCAATAAACAAAAAGAGAATTATAAATGAAAAAAATAGTTTTATTATTATTAACATTCAGCATTTTCAATGCAACTGCTCAACAACCGGCCGTTGCTAAAGCTCAAAAAAACTACATGGCTGGAAAACATTACACGGTTATTGACCCAGCTTTTGAAACTGACAATGTTGAACAAGTCATTGTATATGAATTTTTTGGTTACAAATGTCCTCATTGTTCAAACTTTCAAACCTATATGAAACCTTGGCATGATAAGTTACCAAAAAATGTAAAACTAGTTCGAATACCTGTTGTTTTTCAACCTGGGTGGGATATATATGCCAAAGCTTACTATACTGCTGAAACAATGGGAATTATAGAAAAAACTCACCAACCTTTGTTTGATGCCATCCATAAACAACGTAAAAACTTCAGAACCATTGAGCAATTAGCTTCTTGGTTTGAAGAAAATTTTTCAGTTGACAAAGCTGCCTTTCTATCCACAGCCAATTCATTTATGATCGACTCTAAAGTACGCCAATCAAATAATATGATGCGTAAAATGCAAATAACGTCTACTCCAACAATTATTGTTAATGGTAAATATAAACCGAATGTTAAAGCGCTTGGAACAATTCCAGGAATGCTTGATATGGTGTCTTACTTATCAAGCTTAGAATCTAAAGAGATGGGCTTAAATTAACACTTGATATAGAGAGATAGAATGGGTTTTCAAATAAAATCAATCTGGCTGTTTTGCTTTTTTTCATTATTTTTGGTAGCTTGTAATGATACCGAATCTAATCAGACTAGTGAAAATAAGACGCCTCAAACAAAAACAGTTACAAAAGATGAACATGAAGGTCATAATCATGGCGAATCTAAACCAATTGATGCGCCTGTAACTTCCAGCGATTATGATGTGTTTGATAAACCCTATGCATCTGATAACAGTGAACAGGTGGTGGTCTATGAGTTTTTTGGCTACACCTGTCCACATTGTTTTAGTTTTCAACCTTTTATGGAAAATTGGCTTGAAGATAAACCAGATTATGTAAAACTGGTCAGAATTCCACTTAATTTTCAACCCAGTTGGGAAATTTTACAGAAGGCTTACTTAACTTCAGAAAGTATGGGAATAGTAAGCGAATCTCATATTAAACTATTTAATGCCATACATAAGGAAAATAAAAAATTTAATTCAATTGAAGAAGTTGCACAATGGTTTGAAGATGAGCTCGGAGTGAATAAAGATGAATTTTTAAGCACTGCCAATTCTTTTATTTTAGATTCCAAACTAAGAAAAGCCGATAATTTGGGTTTGAAAATGCAAGTGACTTCTACACCTACCGTCATTGTTAATGGTAAATTGCGTGCTTCAAAAAGAGTCCATAGTCGAGAAAGATTAATGGTAGTGTTAGACTTTCTAGTTAACAAAGAAGCCAAAGAAATGGGCTTAATTACTGAATAATTTCAATCCCAACAATTGTATTGAACCATTACAATAAATGCAGTTGATTTGAAAAAGTAAAACCAATAAGTTCTTCATCAAAATCTTTGGTTAATGCCATCACTTTAAATTTTTCACCCATTTCATTTGGCATGGTCAATTTTTTCATTTCAGTTGTCTTTTTATAGTAGTCTTCAAAATCATATTCAGAATCACCCAATTTATTTTGAATTTCTAATGACATTAAAAAGTGCGATTGGCTTGTATATCCATCAACTGATAAAGCACATTTATCTGCTGCCTCAGCCACAGCAGTAAAATCAACAAAAGCAGTAATATCTTGTATACCAATATTTTCAAAATAGTCGAAATTGGCTTGGTGCTGAAAATGACACACAAGTGTGCCTTGATTTCTTTGAGGGTGATAATAACTACTGCGTTCGTATCCATAATCAACAAAAATAACAGCCCCCTTATTTAACCCATGACTGATTGTTTTTAACCAATCCGATAAATATGGAATAAATTCAGACTCATAGCCTTCAACCAAATCTAAATTTTTATCCAAGATTTCATCTTCTAATGATTTCGAGAATTGTGTCCATGATTTTTTAAAACTTGTCTCGTAACCGATTTGCAATTGTTTAAATTGTTGATCTTTGTACTTAAATACTTCTACGGGTAAAGCATCAATCACTTCATTAGCAAAAATGACGCCATTGTAATTTTCAACTGGCGGTTTCTGAATCCATACAACTAAATCAATTAAATTTTGTGGAAGCGATTCGATTTTTTGTTTTTGTCTTTGTTGTAAATCAGCACTGACCTCAAGAATATAATATTTTTTTGGAAGACAATTGAGTTGCTCTAACTCTTGCAAGCAATCGAAACAAAACTGTCCAGTACCTGCTCCCAGTTCCATAATCACTGGTGATTCTAAATCACTTAATACTTGTTTAAATTGCTTTGCTAAACACTTTGCAAATAAGTCTCCCAATTCAGGTGAAGTAACAAAATCTCCCTGTTCTCCAAATTTTTGTGTGCCTGATGAATAATAGCCCAAACCCGGTTCATACAATGCCATATTCATAAATTCAGCAAAACTAATAGTGTTATATTGAGTGATACGTTGTTTAATCTTTTCTGTCAATGCTAAACTGTGTTGTTTTAAAGATGATTCAATGTCTGACATATGTGTTTAATTAATGAATAAAGTGATGTTAATTACTGGGGCAGCTCAACGAATGGGTGCCTATTTTGCTCAATCTGCACATGCTGATGGCTACAATATTGTGTTGCATTATCGTCATTCATTTGAACAAACGCAAGTTTTGCAAAGTCAACTGAATGATATTCGCGCAAATTCTTGTATCAGTGTTCAGGCAGACTTTAACAAAAAACAAGATTTCAATGAAATTTTGGACATGATCAATTCTCACTTTAAAAGATTAGATGTATTGGTCAATAATGCTTCAGAATTTTTTTCTACAAAGCCAGAAGAAACCTCAATTAATGATTATGACAGACTTTTTAATAGCAATGTTAAAGGACCTTTTTTCTTATCAAAAACTTGTTATCCACTCTTAAAAAAATCTCATGGCACAATTATCAATTTAGTAGACATTCATGCCGATAAACCTCTAAAAAATTATCCAGTCTATTCTATGGCAAAAGCAGCCAATAAGATGATGGTTAAAGCACTGGCAAAAGAATTTGCACCCGAAATTCGTGTTAATGGTATTTCTCCAGGCTACATTCAAATCCCCATTGATGGCAAGGAATTGAAACCTGAAATATTAGATAGAATTGCATTGAATAAAAAAGGGGACACAAAAAACATCTATCATTCTATTAAATATCTCATTGAAAATGACTATATTACTGGTCAAGTAATTAACATAGATGGCGGTCGTAGTTTAAGCATGTAAGTATGCAACTTAAGATTTAAAAATTTCCCGAACAAAGCACCGTCAATGTTCGGGAAATTTAATTAATTACTGGTTATAATCTCTTGTGGTTTTACTTCATAACCTTGGTCAATTAAATATGAATCATAAATTCTATTTAATCTTTTAATTAATTCATCATGAGATATGCTTTCTAATCCATTTATACTGTGTCTTACGTTTAAATATGAATGTTTTCCCTTGACTCTAGAACCAGCGACTGCTGTTTCAGCATCTATCCATTTTCGAAACTTTTTAAATGCCACATCATTGCCGTACCTCTTCTCGATACTGATTAAAATTTTATTCGCTTTTATTATTTCTTCATCTGATAAATTATTTTTTATTCTGTCTCTTTCTTGAAAAATATTTTTATTCTTCCCTTTCGCAGCTAGTTTAAGCCAAGCATATGCTCGTGGTAAATCTTTATTAAAACCATTGCTACCATTTGCATAAATCATACCTATTGCAAATCTAGATGGATTAAAACCATAACTGGCTGAATTTAGTAAATGCCTCATCAACTTAGATTTGTTTCCTTTACCTTTTTTTATGTCTTCAATTGCATATCTGGCATTTACTGCCCAATACATTCCAGGATCTAGGATATCTCCGTTTTTTGACACATGGATATCTGCATTTACGGAAGACACCAGGAATGTTAAAATTATTAATAGTTTTTTCATGTTTTATCTCTGTATTTGTTAATTTGAAAGTTTTTCATGTAATTCTCAAAATTATACATTTCGATATTAAATACACATTCCCATATTAAAATACAAAGATTTTTTAAGTTATCAAAAATAGGACAAAAAATACTACTTTCCAAACCTGCATTACTTTTCGTTCATATATACAAATAATTAAATTTTTAAATTATATTGTATTAATGAAAGATGAAATTAGACTATGTAATTGTTAACAATTCAATTTCCAAAAACTTTTCCTACACATGTATAATAATTGCACATCTAAAAGTTGATTCTTTTAGCTTTAACAATTAATTAGGAGAATTATTATGAGTGTAGCAAAAGTTACAGAAATCATCGCATCATCAGATAAAAGCTTTGAAGATGCCGTACAACAAGGCATTGCAAGAGCTTCAGAAACCATTCAAGGCATTACTGGCGCTTGGGTCGAATCACAAAAAGTCACTGTTAATGATGGTGAAATTGACCAATATCGTGTCAACATGAAAGTCACATTTGTATTGAAATAGGAGAATAATATGAGTGTAGTTAAAGTTATCGAAATATCAGCATCTTCATCTAAAAGTTTTGAAAAAGCTGTCAAAAACGGCATTAAAAGTGCCAGCGAAAGTTTAGACAATGTGACAGGAGCTTGGGTTGAAAGCCAAAAAGTCACAGTAAAAGATGGTAAGATTGATGACTATCGCGTGATTATGAAAGTATCATTTGTTTTAAAATAAGTGATTTAAAATAAATAAAATTATTAACAAATCACAATAGAGAAGCCTATATAAAGGTTATTCTATTGTGGTTGTGTTAACGCATATTTTGTCGCAACTGTATGTGCAATAAACACAACCACTACCCAAACCCAAAATGAGCCAATCGGCAAATAGGTATACCAATAGGTAAACCACAGAAAAGCAGTAATTAGATTTGTAAACGCTTCAATAAAGAAATTTAATATCATCATAAAACCAATACTATCAATAAAGTTTTGAAGACTATTGAAGTTTTTTACAAATTCAATTATCTGATAAATCTCAATGTGAACATAGGTAATAAAAACCATTACACCGTAAAACCCACCACCAAATCGCATCCATTTTTTGTGTAACATGCTGGCAATTGCGCTCTCTTCATGATCTTTTTCTATCAGAGTGTTTTTTAATTCTAACTTTAGCTCTTTTGAGTTTTGCGCTTTCAATGGAACTTTTTTACTGGTTAGACGTGTAAAAAAATAGGAAACCAATGCCACTGGAATGCCTGCAAAGATTATGGCTTTAATAATATCAATAATCATTATTTATAGTTGATAAACGAAATTAGTTCATAATAAAACATTAAATTTAGGTATTTCTTTCCTTTAGTAGATTTGTTTAAATAATATAAATTGTTATGTTGTTTTATTAAACCCTACAATTTCAAAATAAGCTGCTATTTTCAACTAAGGGACAGAAATCAATAAGACTAAAGCTTCTTACAAATCTATATAATTCTATCACTTTATATCACATCTTTTAAATTCATTAGATTATATACCAACAACCAGATAATTGACACAGGACAATTTTATAAAAATTAATCATGCTAAAATAACTGATATTAATCTTCTTCGGTAAAACTCATGCTATCAAACAGTGATATTGTTAAATCCAAAACCTATGATCCTATTTCTAAAATTGCTGCAAAAATCGGAATTAGTCATAATGATATGATTCCATATGGGAATGAAATTACAAAAATCCATATTGATGCATTAAAAAAGCCCAGAAAAAGTAACCAAACAAATAAGCTTATCTTAGTATCAGCCACAACTCCAACAAAAGCAGGTGAAGGCAAAACCACCACTTCGATTGGTTTGGCCCAAGGTATGAAAAAATTGGGGCAATCTGTTTGCTTGGCATTAAGAGAACCCTCTCTTGGTCCTTGCATGGGCATTAAAGGAGGAGCGACTGGTGGTGGTTATGCTCAAGTCGTACCTACAAGTCGAATTAATTTGCATTTTACTGGTGATTTTCATGCCATTACTTCTGCTAACAACCTTATTTCTGCCATGATCGATAATCACATTTATCACAGAAATAAGCTCAACATAGATCCCAGACAGATTGTATGGAGACGAGTAATGGATATGAATGACAGGAGTCTAAGACAAATTGTTTTGGGCCTTGGAGGAAAAATTCATGGTGTTCCTCGTGAAGGTGGTTTTGATATCACTGCCGCTTCTGAAATTATGGCAATTATTTGTTTGGCAAATGACATAGAAGATTTAGAAGCGCGATTAAATCGCACGTTATTGGCTTATAACCATGATGGAGAACCTGTGTTTTTAAAACAATTAAATTTTACAGGTGCTTTAATGGCTTTGTTAAGCGATGCCATTCATCCCAATTTGGTACAGTCATTAGAAGGCTGTCCAGCATTTATTCATGGCGGTCCATTTGCAAATATTGCGCATGGTTGTAACAGTGTCATTGCAACTAAAATGGCAATGCACCATTCTGATTGGACCATTACTGAAGCAGGATTTGGATTCGATTTAGGCGCTGAAAAATTCTTCGACATTAAATGTCAAGCGGCAAAACTTGATCCTGCTGCTGTGGTATTGGTTACTACAGTACGAGCCTTAAAACTACATGGCGGCAACAATGCCAATGACCTAGAAACTCAAGACTTACATGCTGTTACTGAAGGACTAGTTAATCTTGACAAACACATTGAAAATGTTCAACAGTTTAATAAACCAATGGTAGTTGCGTTAAACTGCTTTATTGCTGACACCGATAAAGAAATCCAAATAATTCGTGAACATGTTGAAGCCAAAGGAGTTAAGTTTGCAGAGTCTCGACATTTTACCGAAGGCGGTAAAGGATCTGTTGAATTGGCGCAGGCTTTGATTGATATTGCTGATACTGAAAGAAAGTTTATTCCGTTATATGATTCAAGTGACTCTGTACTAGCAAAAGTCACCAAAGTCAGTCAAAAAATGTACGGAGCAGATGATGTCGCCTTTACCAAAGAAGCTGAAAAAGATTTGTTGCAAATAAAAAAATTAAAAATGGAAAACTTACCCATTTGTATTGCCAAAGCACCTAGCTCTCTTTCTGATAACCCTAAGCTTCATGGCCGACCAAAAGACTTTCAAGTCACTGTACGAGGCATTCAAATCAATGCAGGTGCTGGTTTTTTAGTTGTACTTACAGGCAATATAATGCGCATGCCTGGTCTTCCAAAAACACCGGTTGCAATGAAAATAAAACTTAATAATGATGGAAATATTACTGGCGTTGGATGATATAAAGCCTAAATTGACTTAGGTCAACTGTTTTTTCAGACTCACACATATAATTATAAGTGCTTTTTGAGAAGAGAAAACAACATGTCTCCATTAATTAATAAGTCCATTTTAATGTTTTTCACAGTAGTATTATCTTTTTTTGTTCATGCGCAACAAGTGACTGGAACATTAGCAAACAGTGCTACAAATGAGCCTATTGCACATTCACCTGTAACCTTACATGGTGGCTCAAAACAAGTTTTTACAGACAGTAATGGCAATTATACTATCAATGTCACAGGAACAGACTTGTTAATAATCGGTGGGGCCAAAGGATATTATTATCAATCTATCACAGTTGACTCACCAGCCACTAATATTAATATAGCATTAGACCCCGTACCAATAGGCAACAATCAAAATTATGAAATAAGACCACCTAATGAATGTGGGAGTTGTCATCCCAAGCAGCACGATGATTGGATAAATTCTCCAATGGCCAAAGCCGGTTTTAACACATGGGTTAATGATATATACAATGGTGATGGCACAGTAGGAGGTCAAGGTGGCTTTGTTTATACCAGAGATTCTAAATTTGCCTTATCGAATCCTAATTCTGAATGTGCTTCCTGTCATCAGCCCAAAGGTTGGGTTGAAGACCCATTTAGCGCACTAGATTCTGATGTAACGACACCATCCCTTTCTGTTCAACACGGAGTTTCTTGTGATATATGTCATAAAGTTGCCGATATTGATAAGAGTAAAATTAATTTTCCAGGGCTGTTTCCAGGGGCTGTTGATTTCAATCTTCCAGATCCAGGGACTCAAGTACAGTATGGTGTATTAGGAGATGTTGATTACAGCATACCATCCTTGATGCGGGGTTCTTATCAGCCTCAAATGCGTGCTGAATTATGTGCCACCTGTCATCAAGATGCAGCTGACCCAAATGAAGACCACAGTTATTCAGGCGTAATCTCTGAACCGACTTATTTAGAATGGTTAGCTTCTGATTATGCAAATCCAAACTCTTCTAATTTTGCTGATTGTGTAGATTGTCACATGGGAGCTTCACCTGATAACCAAGTTTGCAGTGTCATTAATACACCAGATCGATCTCCTGGAACAGTTCGTAACCATAAGATTGAAGGCAGCACCCCAGTTTTTTTAGAAAATGCTGTAGAGCTTGATATGCAAGTAAATACTGATAGCTCGGAATTAACTGTTCAAGTAACGATTAATAATAATTTAACAGGGCACCATGTACCAACAGGTGTAACAGTAAGAAATATGATTTTAGTTGTTGAGGCATGGGAAGAAGGTTCAGACCCACTATCAAACCCATTAATTCACACCGGACCTCAAGTTATTCATGAATTAGGTGGAATTGGAGATCCTGCTGAAGGTTACTATGCAGGATTAGCAGGCAAGTTTTATGCAAAAGTAAACCATGATGAAAATGGCAATGGTCCAACTTTTTTTACTGATGCGACTGGGATACAATTTGATAACAGAATACCAGCCAATCAGTCAGATGTGACTAATTATTCATTTCAACTACCTAATCATCAGGCAAACATAAAAGTTCGCGCACGTTTAATCTACCGCAAAGCTTTTCGGTTCTTAGTTGATGCAAAAAGCTGGACAGAAGATGGCCATGGTAATCCTTTAGCAGATGTACTGGCTCCACATTATGGACATTTAATGGAGTTTAATGAACAAAATATTACAGCTGGAAATTCAGTGATACCATTTATTAGGTGGCAAGGAATTGTTTTTATAATTCTATTAGTCTTAGGTTTTGGCGTTTTAAGGCTTAGTAAATCCTAAACTCAAAAACCGTTACATAACAAGGACTCGTTTTTCAAATGAAATTGATTTCAGTTATTTTTTGGCCATTGCTGCTACCTTACCGATTGTTAATCCTTGAACTAAAATACTAAAAATCACAACAGCGTATGTAGCAGTTAGTAATGGGTCTCTCCATGGGCCTTGAGGAATAGACAATGCCAATGCAACTGAAATACCTCCTCTTAAACCTCCCCAAGTTAGTATTTTTACTGCGTGAGGTGAATAAGAGTTTTTAAATTTTAACAAGGCAACGGGCATTCCTACACTGATGAAACGTGAAATTAATACAGTTGGTATAATTAATAAAGAAGCCAAAACATAATTTTGAGTGACTTGAATAATCAATAATTCTACTCCAATTAATAAGAATAATAATGCGTTTAAAACTTCATCTATTAATTCCCAAAAATCATCCAATCTTTTTCTAGTGTTTTCACTCATTGCCAGTTTTCTTCCGTGGTTTCCTATCATTAAGCCTGCCACCACAATCGCAATTGGTCCAGAAATATGTAAATGTTGAGCCAAGGAATATCCTCCTGTCACCAATGCCAATGTAATGAGAACCTCTACTTGATAATCATCTACCGATCTAAGTAATAGAAAAGCAAGATAACCAATAATAAATCCATAGATTGCACCACCAATGGCTTCTTTTAGAAATAACATTCCAATGTAACTAAATGTGGCTTCTTGTTGACCTGTTGCTAATTCTAATACCACAATAAACAAGACCACAGCAACACCATCATTGAATAAAGATTCTCCTGTTATTTTGACTTCTATTGATTTTGGTGCACCGATTTTTTTCAATATTCCCATAACAGCTATAGGATCAGTTGGTGATATTAAAACCCCAAACACCAAACAGTACAAATAGGAGACCTCTATACCTAAGCCATTAAAAATATAGTATGAAACAATTGAAACAATACCGGCAGAAATAGCGACACCAAGAGTTGCTAGTATCGCAATTGTATCTGCTAGCTCAGCCAGTTTATTGATATTCACATGTAAAGCGCCTGCAAAAAGCAAAAAACTTAACATGCCATTAAGAACTGTATCATTAAAATCAATTTGTGAGAAAACCTGTTGGATGCTTTCAGTAGAAAACAGGCCTATTTTGTTGGTCACAATCAATCCAATTGACATGAGCAAACCGATTAACATAATACCAATGCCGTTAGGTAATTTAATGGTTTTGTAATTAATTAATGAAAAAACAGCGGCTAGAGTCAATAGAATCGCAACAATATCAAATAATGACATATATATCCCAAGTATTAAATTAATCAATCAATTTAACAAAATAGAATTATGAATACAACTCAAACCCTATGATTGTTGGTTTATTAATTGTGTGTTTTATTCAAGGCTTTCTCGATTGCAATAGACAAATGATGTTGTGTAAATGGCTTAGCCACAATATTATCTATATTAAGTTTAAGACAATTTTGCATTACTTCATCTGTTAAATCAGCGGTTATAATAATGACAGGAATGTTGTTTTCATTTTTCCACACTTTAACCATGCTTAATCCATCCATCATAGGCAAATGATAATCTAATAGTAACATATCATAATTATTACGTTCTAACATGGTTAATGCTTCTTCAGCGTTATCTACCACATCAACCATATGATCCATTTTCTCTAACATTTCGATGCTAACTTGCTGATTAACCCTATTATCCTCAACCACCAATAAGCTTAAAGATTTAGATATTAGATTGCTTGGAAAAATTGATTGTTTTATAGTTTCAACATTTTCATTGTCTAAAAAAGTGTTTTTAATTTTACTAAATGTAATGGGTGGAGAAAATATTCTGCTAATATTGATTTTATTTAACAATTTTTTATCTATATATTTTCCACTAAACCCAATAAAGTTTACCCTGGTTTTTGTGTTTTTAAGATTGGATAATTGCTTTATATGTTCTTTATTTATACCTGCAAGAGCATCCACAAATACATTATTTGTCATGGAATCTATTTGATCAGAGTGATTTATTCCAAGAATATTGAGAAAAGACATTAAGCTGTTTTTTAAATGCGTTTGATTGATCAATAAACAAACATTATAATCGCTTTTTACAGTCATTATTTGTTTTTTAGATTCATCAATTTTTAACATGATTTTTGCTTCAAAAATACTGCCCTGATAAATTTTTCCTTGTGCACTGATTGTTCCATTCATTTTTTCAACCAATTGCTTCACTATAGCCAAGCCTAAACCTGTGCCACCATACTTTCTGGTTATTGCCGTATCAGCTTGAACAAATGGCTGAAACAGTTCTTCTACATATTTATTATCAACCCCTAAACCAGTATCGACAACTTTAAAAATAACTGTATTTTCATCTTCTTCACATTTATCAACCAACAAAGCAACTTGACCTTCTTTAGTGAATTTAAAAGCATTGCTCAACAAATTAAACAAAATTTGCTTGATTCTTATCGCATCCCCTATTCGATTCCTGTCTACATTTTTACTAAAAACACATGAAAAAAGCAGCTTCTTTTGTTTTGATTGTGAAGTAAACACACCCACAATCTCATCAACCAATAACAATAAATCAAAGCTTTTATATTCAAGCTCTAACTTGCCTGCTTCAATTTTAGACAAATCCAAAATATCATTAATGATTTCTAATAGGTGTTGACCTGAAGCCATAATTGAATCTGCATATATCCTTTGCTCCTCATCCATATTGGTATCTAACATTAATTCACCCATGCCTAATACACCATTTAATGGAGTCCGAATTTCGTGACTCACCCTGGCTAAAAAATCACTCTTGGCCTTACTGGCAGCTTTTGCTATTTGTTTTTGTGTTTGTTGTTCGGTAATTTCATGCTCATAGAGTATTTTTCTTCTGTATAAATACAACAACCAATAAATTAAACCCATTAATAGCAAACCATATATAAAATAAGCCCACAGTGATTTCCACGGTGCAGGCTTTACTTTAAATGAAAAACTTTCGATGTTTGACCATTCTCCATACTGGCTTCGGCCTCTGACTTTAAAATCATATTTTCCAGCGCCTAAATTTAAAAAAGAAAACTTGTTGTCATTGCCTCTGTTAACCCATGAATCATTAAGTCCTCTAAGCATGTACTGATACTCAATAATTGATGTGTTTACATATGATATTAGTGCCACATCAAAGTCTATCGAACCATAATTATGGTCTAATACCAATGATTCTATATCCTCTAAATCAATGGCCACATCTCCAAGTGCAAGTCTATCAATTATGACTTTAGGTTTTTGATGATGGTCACTTTTAAAATCTTTATTCTGAAGAGCAAGGCCTAATTCAGTGACAATTAAAGGTGTATTGTTTGGAAATAAAACATTAATTATTCTATTAGATTGAAGGCCATTTTCTGCAGAGAAAACCGAATGCTTTAACGATTTACTGTTAATTTCCACCAGTCCACTGTCTTCTGTAGTAATCAATATTTTACTCTCTGTTACATCTGCTACTTTTTCGAAAATAATTTTGGGTAACACCTTTGAAAATCGGTCTTCTTGTGCCACTAAACTATCTCCAGTCCATTTGAGCTGATATAAACCCCCATCAACAATTATCCACACATCTTGATTGGCCTCATCGATATAAAAACTTGAGACTATTTTATTTTCATCTGTTTTATATATTTGATTAAACTGATGTGATTGCATATCAAAAGACTCGATTCCACCATTTGTGGCTAACCATAGTGTGCCATCTATACCCATAGATAATTGATTAACAATACTGCCCTTAAATGAATTTTCATCTGTGTTTTCAATCATATGAGCCGTCATATCTGTTTCATCAAAATATCCCATTTGTTTATCGGTGAATAAATAGAAATAAAACCTTTTGTTTGAATCTCTGTAAAAGTGTTTTACTGCACCTAGTTTCCTCCCCATTCCATTGAGTACAGTACTGATTTCTTTGGTCTTAATATTGATTTTATTAATCCCAATTGAAGAACTTATCCAAATATAGTTGGGTTCATCTTGATAAACGATATCAATGCGCGGCTGTTCTATCCCTAATGGTGATGGAATACTGGCATTTAATGTTAATTGTCCATTTGTATATTCATACTGTTCTAAATCGGATGACTCATGGACCAACCAAATATTATTTTCACTAATTGATGCCCGCCTAAATAAGACGCCTTCGTGAAAACTTGTTAAAGTCACATTGTATCTTTCCCAGTCTGCAGAAACCTTAATCAAACCCATGCCACGAGTTCCAAGCCAAATATTTCCATCTGACCCCTCGAAAATGGATTTTACTGTCCATTGATCATCAAAAACCTCATTGTTTTCATAAAATAAGACTCTTTTAAGTGTGTTGTCTGTAAACAGTAGCATAGAAGCAGATGTACCTATCCATAAGTTATCATTAGAATCCATCAATATACGACGTGCTGTTTTTCTTTCACCATCATAAAACTTTGAAATCATTGATTTTGTAACGATATGATCAAATTCTTGAGTAGATTCATTGTATTTAAATACTCCTGAATATCCGCCTGCATAAACTTCTCCATTATTAGATTCTGTAAATCCATAAACAGGATTGGACCCAGGATCATTGACATCAGTTGAAAAATTGAACTCTTTTGATTCTCCTGTTTCAATATCATACAAAAACACTTTGGAATCTATACTACATACCCATAGTCGATTTTTCTTATCTACCATTATTTCAAATGTTTGTTTTGAAGTTAGCCAAGCTTTTTCATCGGATGATAAATGTTTATAAAACTTTTCTTCACGGATATTCCATTGATAAATTCCCTCACCATATAGTGAAAACCACATGTTATTATCTTTGTCCTTATCAATTCCATATAAATTACTATTTGGTAATTTAAATAAACTTGATTGGGTGTTTTTAATACTTCTTGCATCAAATGATTTTTGATCAAATACAGTTATACCGACTTCATAAATCGACATCCACAATTCGCCGCCTGGCATCAATATGATGTCTTCAACTAAATTATCTGGCAAAGAAAATATGTTTGATTTATCTTTAGAAAAATTTATGAAACTTGATGAGTCAAAACGACTGAGACCATCTTGTGTTGCTAACCATAAAAACCCCTCTTCATCTTGAACAATATCTTGAATAATATTGCTAGGTAGACCATCTTTTATCTTATAAGATGTTGCATGAATATATATTTCATCAACTTCCTCCTTTTGAGCAAATGAATATTGAAAATAAAATATCAAAATTATACTAATTAGAAGTGATTTATACAGTCTCATTATTCCCTTAGTTCCACACAATAGCCTACAAAGGTTATATCAAATTTAACACAATTATTCCAGTATTTTTAAATTCTGACATATTAGCTGTCTTGAAAATTTTATTAATAACCCAAAATTGTATTTATTAAATTTTAATTGGAACACAAATGACTGAAAGTATGCACGCTTATAGAGGAACAACAATTGTTGGGTTCAGAAAGGGCAATCAAGTAGTAATAGGTGGAGATGGTCAAGTAACTCTTGGAAACACTGTTATGAAAAGTAATGCAAGAAAAGTAAGACGACTTTACCGCAATGAGGTTATTGCAGGTTTTGCTGGCGCAACGGCTGATGCCTTTACATTATTTGAGATTTTTGAAGCCAAACTAGAAAAGCATTCTGGACATTTAGTCAGATCAGCCGTTGAAATGGCAAAAGAATGGCGAACCGATCGACGATTAGGTCGATTAGAAGCATTATTAGCCGTTGCTGATAAAGAAACATCCTTAATCATTTCAGGAAATGGAGATGTTATTGAACCTGAACACGGCTTAATTGCGATTGGATCTGGAGGAGCATTTGCTCAGTCAGCTGCCATCGCATTGATGCGAAAAACCGATTTGTCGGCAAAAGAAATTGTAGAAACTTCTCTGGATATTGCTGCAGATATATGTATCTACACAAATAAAAATAGAACCATTGAAGAACTAAACACCAAAGAGAAATAATAAATATGTCAAACATGACCCCTAGAGAAATAGTCCAAGAACTTGATAAACATATCATTGGTCAACATGGAGCAAAAAGAGCTGTTGCCATTGCATTAAGAAACCGCTGGAGAAGAATGCAATTACCTGAAAACATGCGCAACGAAATTACACCAAAAAACATCTTAATGATTGGTCCAACTGGTGTGGGCAAAACAGAAATTGCCAGAAGATTGGCCATATTGGCTGATGCCCCTTTTATTAAAGTAGAAGCCACAAAATTTACCGAAGTGGGATATGTTGGTAAAGACGTAGAATCAATTATTAGGGATTTAGTCGAAAGCTCCATCAAAATGACCCGAGAAAATGCCATAGAAAAAGTGCAAGCCAGAGCAGAAAGCGCTGCAGAGCAGCGCGTACTTGATTATTTGTTACCCAAGCCTCCTTCACCGATTCCAGGTGAAGAAGTCGAAACAAAAAACACTTCAACAAGGCAAAAGTTTCTCGAAAAACTAAGAAATGGCGATTTAGATGACAAAGAAATTGAAATCGATGTTACTGCCAATATTGGAGTAGAAATCATGGCTCCTCCAGGAATGGAAGAAATGACAGACCAACTTCAAGGCATGTTTGAAAACATGGGTAAAAAGAAAAAACAAACAAAGAAATTAAAAATTAAAAAAGCCTTGCCTATTCTTAAAGATGAAGAAGCCAGCAAAATGATTAATGATGATGAAACAAAACAAACAGCAATAACAAATGCTGAACAAAATGGTATTATTTTTATCGATGAAATAGATAAAGTTGCCAAATCGCATAACAGCAGCGGAGAAGTTTCTAGGGAAGGCGTACAACGTGACTTATTACCCCTTATCGAAGGATCTTCAGTTAATACCCGATATGGAGTCATTAAAACAGATCATATGCTATTCATATCATCTGGAGCATTTCATCTTTCACGTCCTTCTGATTTGATTCCTGAATTACAAGGTCGACTGCCTATTCGTGTTGAGTTACGCGCATTAACTGCAAATGATTTTGCCCGCATTCTTGTTGAACCTGAGGCATCTTTAACGGAACAATATGTGGCTTTAATGGGTACTGAAAATGTGCAACTTGAATTCACTAAAGATGGTATTGATAAAATTGCTGAGGTCTCATTTTCAGTCAATGAAAAAACTGAAAATATTGGAGCCAGAAGATTACATACTGTATTAGAAAGGTTATTAGATGAGATTTCATTTGTTAGTTCTGATAAATCAGGAGAAAAGTACATCATAGATGCTGCCCATGTTGATAAAAACTTATCTGAACTGGCACAAGATGAAGATTTATCTCGTTATATATTATAATTTATCTTAAATAATTGAGTTCGACATAGCATATAAGAGATAATAAGAGATTAAATAGTTAAATTAGGATTAATAAAATGAAAAAACAATTGAACATACTTATAATTTTGATGCTTTTAGCATTACTTCAAGCTTGTGGAGGGGATGATCCTGCAGCTAAAGCAATGGCAAAGGTTGATAAAAATTCTCCAAATGGAGCATTTCTATCCATGGTTCAGGCTTTAAAAAACAATGACGTCAAAGCCCTAATGCAAGCCAGCCTGAATGAAGAAGATTATAATAAAGCTGTTGCAGAATTTGAAAGTAAAAAATCAGCTCCTTCTGAAGCTGATAAAGCACAATTTGCTCAAACCATGGGCATGTTAACTGGTGATGGTGCTGTTGACAAATTAATGGCCATGGTTTCTCCTCAATTAGAGCAAGCAAGAACACAATTGCCAATGATGTTAATGATGGGTAAAGGGATGGTTGGACCAAGCATTCAATCTAGCCCTGATATTCCAGAAGATCAAAAAGAGAACCTAACAAAAGTTGCTAATGCATTCTTTGACTTTGCCAGTGAAACAGATTTATTAAGCGAAGAAGTAACCCGCAAAGCAATAACTACTGCTGTTGATACAGCTAAAAGTTTAAACATGAATTCATTAGACGATTTACAAAGCATGTCATTTGATCAAGCAATGGACAAAGCCTCTATTGTTATGGGTGGTGTTAAAAATGTTATGTCTGTATATGGTATCTCTATGGATGACATGCTTGATTCAGTTAAAGTTTCTGATGTTGTAGAAAACGGTGATTCTGCCAGTATGAATATTGCCTATGATTTCTTTGGAGAAACATTCAATCAAGCTGTTAAAATGAAAAAAGTAAATGGTCAGTGGGTTGCTGATCAGTAATCTTTTTAGATTAATTTATTGAGAATCGCCAGGTCTCAGACCTGGCTTTTTTTCCATGTCATTATTATCGAAATTACTCTATTTACGCATAAAAGCAAAAATCATACCTAATGATTTAGCTCAGTTGGGCATAGATTTTGATAAGCCCATTATTTATGTTTTAGATACGGATTCATTGGTATCGCGAGTTGTACTTAAAACAGAATGCAAAAAAAACAACCTGAGTTATAAAAACCTGCCCAATGGATTGCCAAAATTTCCCGCTGTTATGGCAAATAAATACCTTCGTGGGTTTTGGAATAGACAAGCAAACTATGGTGTTTTTCAAAAAAATCTAAAAGATATCATCACTTATTTAAAAGACAATCCTGGTGATCAAGTACAACTTGTCCCTGTTTCTGTTTTTTTGGGAATGGCACCAAATAAAAACAGTGGTATCTTTAAAAATCTAGTCTCAGAGCAATGGTCAATTGGCGGACGCCTTCGTAAATTCTTTTCTATTTTATTTCATGGCAAAAACACACTATTACGTTTTAACCAACCCATTGTGCTCAATTATGGAGAGCAACCCAAAGAAGAAATAAACGAAGACACAGATGATTTAGTCAAAAAGATTTCTCGTGTTTTTCGTGTTCACTTTTATCGGGTAAAAACATCAGTCGTAGGCCCTGATTTATCGCACCGCAGAACAGTAGCAAAAAACATTCTTAAACGACCAAAAGTTCGTGAAGAAATTGAAAATTACGCTAAAAGAAAAAAAATAGCCGTCACTCAATCAGAAAAAGAGGCCAGAAAGATAATTAAAGAAATTGCCTCTGATTATTCTTATTCAATGGTCAGTATTTTTGCAAAGGCTTTAACTAAATTTTGGACCAAGGTTTACAATGGTGTGGTATTTAACCATTTTGAAGAGTTTAGAGCAAAATCACAAAAGTACGAAGTCATTTATACACCTTGTCATCGCAGTCATATTGATTACTTAATCATGTCTTATGCCTTACATGAAAGAGGTGTTGTTCCACCTCACATTGCAGCTGGGATCAATTTAAATATGCCTGTTATTGGTTCTGTATTACGCAGAAGTGGTGCATTTTTTATCCGCCGTTCATTTAATTCTGCGCTTTATTCCACCATATTTTCAGAATATCTTAGTGCTTTGTTAACACATGGGGTTTCAATTGAATATTTCATTGAAGGAACCAGAAGTAGAACTGGACGCCTACTGCAACCAAAAGCTGGCATGTTAGCCATGACCATTAAAAGTTATATCAATGAACGCAATAAACCACTTATGTTTCAACCGGCACATGTAAATTATGAAAAATTAATGGAAGGTAACTCCTACCAAAATGAATTAGGCGGGAAGTCAAAAAAAGGAGAGTCTTTAGGAGGGTTGTTTAAAGCCCGCAAATTACTCAAGCAAGATTATGGTAGATTAACAGTCAATTTTTCTGATCCAATAATGCTTGATGAGTTATTAGATAAGTTTAAACCCAATTGGCGAGAAATCACTTTAAACCACAATAAAAAACCAGAATGGTTTAAAGCATTAGTCAATAATTGTGGTAACGAAATAATGCAACGCATCAATTCTGCTGCACATGTTAATCCTATAAATCTATTAGCGATTACTTTATTGTCTACTCCAAATCATTCTGCTGCTGTGGAAAACTTAGCACACCAAATTGAGTTTTATAAAGAGTTATTGGTACGATTACCCTACTCTGCTCGCATTACAATCACAGAATTAAACACTCAAGAAATATTCGACTTGGGCATAAAACTGGGCTTTATTGAAATTGTGCCACATGAGTTAGGTGATGTCATCCGAGTTAAAAAAGACCAGGGAATTTTATTAACTTATTACAGAAATAATATCCTCCATTTGTTTGCCGCCAGTTCATTTATTGCTATGAGCTTGGTCAATCAAAAACAATTACAACGTCGCGAAATTTTACGCTTAATGGCCGTCATTTATCCATACATAAAAAAAGAATTGTACTTAAAGTGGACTTTAGAAGAGTTTGTAGCTTATGGACGTGAGACACTTGAAGTGTTAAAACAGTTAGAAGTATTAAAGTCTGCCAATAGAACTGTAGAACGTCATACTGGGGGCAGCATTGAAGCTGGAAAGCTGCGCGTATTAGCCAATGCATTGATGCAAACCTATGAACGTTTTTTCCTTGTTATTGCTGTCTTAAGTAAAAGCGGCTCGGAACAAGTTACAGTACCTCAATTAGAAACCTTATGCCACAAAACAGCCAGTAAACTTAATTTGTTATATGGCTTTAATTCACCCGACTTTTTTGATAAATCTTTATTTAAAAACTTTATATCTAATTTAAAATCTGAAGAAGTCATTGAAACCAACTCCGAAGGTAAAATAATTTTTACAGAAAACCTCAAGACGTTTTATTTAGGTGCCAAGAGATTGTTGTCTAGACGAATTAGACACAGCGTTCTCAATTTACTCGAACCTAAAACTAAATAACAGCGTCAAAAACAGAGAAAACATCATGAATTTTGCATCATTCGGCTTTGCCCCTGAAATTTTAAAAGCACTTGAAAAATGTGGTTATCAAAGAATGACCCCAGTTCAAGAACAAACCATGGCAATTGCTAGAAAAGGCAAAGACTTATTGGTCAATGCCCAAACTGGCACCGGAAAAACCGCCGCTTTTTCATTACCGATTATCCAAAAATTAATCGATAATCCAAGAAATAATTCAAGTGATTTAAAAGCACCTAGAACATTAATTTTATCACCTACTCGTGAGTTAGCAGAACAATTAGCACAGACCATCCGTACTTATACTCAATTTTTAGAATTAAAAATTGTGGCCGTTTTTGGTGGTGTTAAAGTTTCAGGACAAGCCAATAAACTAAATTCTGGAGTCGACATTTTAATCTCAACACCAGCCCGTTTAATTGAACACATTGAATTAAACAATGTTTCTTTGTCCCAAGTTGAGTTTTTAGTTTTAGACGAAGCAGACAGAATGTTAGACATGGGATTTGTTACTGACGTCAATAAAATAATTTCACAGACATCACCAAACCACCAAACTTTATTGTTTTCTGCTACCACCACACCGGCATTAAATGAGTTGTCTCATCAATTATTGAAAAATCACCAAGAAATCCGAATTTCAAAACGTAACACCACTGCAGATACTGTTGAACACGTCATGTATCCTGTTGTAGAAGAGCGTAAAATAGATTTATTCATGGCACTATTAGATGAATACAATTGGTTTCAGGTTTTGGTTTTTACAAGCACCAAAAGACAAGCCGATGAACTATTAGACAAGCTCAAACAAAATAAAATACAAGCAGCTGTCTGTCATGCGGATAAAAGCCAAGGGTCTAGACGACGTGCACTGGCAGATTTTAAGTCCGCCAAATTACAAGTATTAATAGCAACCGAAGTTGCGGCGCGCGGTTTAGATATTGTCGGTTTAGATTTTGTTGTTAATTATAATTTACCATTTTTGGCTGAAGACTATGTTCACCGCATTGGTCGTACTGGACGTGCAGGTCAATCTGGTCATGCCATTTCATTTGTTAGCCGAGAAGAAGAACAAGCTGTTGACCGTATTCAACGCTTAATTGGAAGCAAAATTAAACGCATACGCAAAAAAGGATTTGAAGTCAGTGATCGAGAAGCCTTAATCAATACAATTGAACAAGGCAGAAAAACCCGAAAATCAAACAAACCAACTGAAACAACTATTGGAAGCAGAAAAAAGGCGAGGAAAAATAAAAGTTTCAAAAAAGTTAACAATAAAAGCCGAAAAGCATCAAAGAAACCCAGTAAAAACAAAAGAAAAAAGTAAACCTGTAATATTTAGTCCAATCTATCTGCTACGGTTTCTTGTAATCGCTCGCCTCGAATCATTTCTCTGTAAGGAATATTGGCTTGAGCCAAACATTTTAAGATTTCAATTTCTGCCAATTGTCCAGCTTCTTCCTTAAAACACACAACCAACCTGTGTTGTCCTTGTTTACCGAGTTTAACTTCAGTCACCATATCAAGACCTGCAAAAATATCTTTTATATTTGTATCTGGATCACTTTCAAGTCGAAATGTCAAAGCCATGGTTCTGGCAGTCATATCAGAAATTTTTTCGTGTGAATGTAGACGTCCTTTTTTTAGAATGATGACTTGTTGGCACAAGTCTTCTATTACTTCTAAATTATGAGAACTAATAATAATTGAAGTTGAGCCGCTTAAGCTACGAATCACTGATTTAATATTATCAGTGGTACTGGGATCGAGTCCTGCAGTTGGTTCATCCAATAGAATTAACTCTGGGGAACCAATAAAAGCTTGTGCAATCGCTATGCGTTTAAGCATGCCATGACTGAGTTGATCGGCATTCTTGTGTGCAGAAGTTGCCAAGTCTACCATTTTTAACACCCTTTGTGATTCCGCCAAAGCTTGTTTTCGATTAAAGCCCTGTAACTCTGCCAACATAGATAATTGTTTGCCAACAGGTATGGCTTTTAACAATATGGCATCTTGTGGCAAAATTGAAATACGGCCTCGAAGGCTTGCATCATCTGGGTCATGCCCAAGTATTTTGATAGAACCTTTGGTTGGTTTTAAAAAACCACATAACAATGAAAAAAGTGTTGTTTTTCCAGCGCCATTGGGACCAACTAAACCAGTGGTTTGACCTTTATTAACAGATAAATCAATGCCATATAATGCCCATTGATCACCAAAACTTTTGGCCAATTTTTGTGTTGTAATTATTGAATCTGTCATTAAATATCACGCTTTGAAAAGATTGTCCAACCCATAAAACCATATGCCAAAACATATACTGGTACTGCCAAAGCAGCACTTATGGTATTTCCCCAACTTAATTGTAAAAACAATGATTTTGTTGAATTAGGCAAGGCATAAGCAATGGTATCTGCTGCAGCTGGCATTTTAATATTAATTACTGTAATCAAAACCAATAAAATCACATAAATACTAATGCCCATTAAAGCAGATAAACCCGCTGAACCCACAATAACTGAGCACAATGACATTAATGCCACAAATGGTATGGTGTATAAAATCAATGAAACTATAACCAAAGGCGCATCTTTTATCACCATTGAAAAAGCGTTCTTATCAACAGCAATAGCAATCACGGCGGCCAATAAACTAACTATAATATATGAAACAGCGACGAGTATAACAGCTCCAATAAAGCGCCCTATAAAAATTTCAATGCGATTGCATCGTGGAGTCAAAAACCTCAAATACTTACTGCCTATATCATTGGCTGTTTGATCACTGGCTGCAAATAAAACAAACATAGGTACAGTTGACATTGCTAAATAATAAAATGCCGAAAATGTAGGAGAATGATTAACAAACAACGTTGAGGCCACTTTAGGGTCAATGATATAAGACATAATCATTCCAGCCTCAGGACTGGCCAAATGTTGTGCATTGCCACTGCTTAATTTCCATAACACCCAAAACCAAAAAACACCAAAAAACACCAGAAACAATAAGCCTCTGGCGCTTTTTAATGAATAATATAAATCTTGGCGTGTTAAGGTGCTTACTACACCCAAACGCAATGAATCCATTTGGTAATTATTCTACTGGCTCAGGAGCAGATCCACCACCCATGCCTTTTGCAGCAATAATGGCCATAATACCACCCACTAATCCAATGATGTTCATCACACCAAATGTTGTGATCATACTGCCAATGGCTTCTGCGGCAATTGCCATTCCTCCTGCGATCAGGATAAATTGAGGCTTTGTGTTTTTGAATAAAAATACAGCTCCTGCAATTAATATTCCAACACTAACTAATAGAAAAACACCAAATGCCATCAAACCCATGCCTGTACTACCTGCTTCGTCTCTGGCTTTGTTAAATTCTGCTTTTTGTTCAGCGGTCATTTGACCACCACTTTGTTCTGCAACGTTCATCACTTCTGTCATTCCTTGTGATCCAATGGCAGTGGCAGCACCACCACCAGCTAAGTATCCCAGTGAAGCCACCAGATTTAAAACGGCTGCAATAATTAATAAAACACCGGCTGCTGTACGCATAATCTTTCCCCTTATTTTTTATAATTTTAATTAATCAAACTCAAATGATTTTTTTCAAATAAGCTTGAACCACCAAATATCTTATTACAGTCTTAATTATCTGTCAAATACTGACTGTTACTATTTTATTTGTCAAAATTAATATGTTTATTATTAGTCATACATTATTATAGATTAATTTTTGTAATATTTGTTTCCTTATACAAAAAATGGGAAACTTGTTAATAAGATAACTTTACTTTGTTCCAAATGATTTTTAATTAACCGAATTGTGCTTCTTCTGTTGAGCCACTTAAAGCAGTAGTTGAACTTAATCCACCTGAAACAACATTTGATACCGCATCAAAATAACCTGTACCTACCTCTCTTTGATGCTTAACCGCCGTAAATCCACGTTGGGCTGCACTAAACTCTGCTTCTTGTAAAGCTGAATAAGCCGTCATACCAGATTGCTTGTAAGCACTGGCTAATTCAAACATTCCATGATTTAAACTATGGAATCCAGCCAAAGTAATAAACTGGAACTTATAACCCATGGCTCCTAATTCTCGTTGAAATTTAGCTATGGTTAAATCATCTAATTTGGCTTTCCAATTAAATGATGGCGAACAGTTATAGGCCAATAATTGATCAGGATGCTCTTTACGTACTTCCTCTGCAAACTTCTTTGCATGCTCTAAATCAGGAGTTGATGTTTCACACCACAATAAATCAGCAAAAGGAGCATAAGATTTTGCTCTGGCAATGGCCGTATCTAACCCATTTTTTATGTGGAAAAAACCTTCTGGAGTTCGCTCACCAGTTAAAAAGGGTCTGTCTACTTCATCAACATCACTTGTAATTAATGTAGCAGCTTCTGCATCTGTTCTTGCAATAATAAAAGATGGCACATCCATTACATCTGCTGCTAATCGCGCTGCAGTTAATGAACGCAAAAAGTGACTGGTTGGTACCAAAACCTTACCACCCAAATGACCACATTTTTTTTCAGAAGCCAATTGGTCTTCAAAATGCACACCAGATGCACCTGCTTCAATCATACCTTTCATTAATTCAAAAGCATTTAGAGGACCACCAAAACCTGCTTCAGCATCAGCTATAATAGGTTGGAACCAATCAATGCTATTATCACCTTCTGATGTATGAATTTGATCGGCTCTTTGAAGAGTTTGGTTTATACGTTTCACAACTAATGGAACTGAATTCGCTGGATATAATGATTGATCAGGATACATTTGTCCTGCAACATTTGCATCTGCAGCCACTTGCCATCCCGATAAATATATGGCTTTTAAACCTGCTTTAACTTGCTGCATGGCTTGGTTTCCTGTTAATGCACCTAACGCATTAACATAATCTTCATTTTGCATGTAATCCCACAATTTATTGGCGCCATGTTCTGCTATAGAATGTTTAATTTCTATACTTCCACGTAGTTTAACGACTTCTTCTGCACTATAATTTCTTGTAATCCCTTTCCACCTTGGATTTGTATCCCAATCTTTTTGGAGTTGCTCAACTGTTTTCATAATTACCTCTATATATCAGTATACTTTTTAAATTTTATTTATTGATTTTAAACTTTATGCTAAATCAGATTTTGTGCTCAAAAAGTCACTAAATTCTTTTTCTGTAAATAGTTTTTCTGCATCTACCTTGGCTTGTTTGTATAAGTTCAATTGTTTTGTTAGTTTTGGTCCATGACAAAGCTGTTTTAATTCTGTGTTTATTTTTTCTAATTCTTGATTAAATATTTTTTCAATTAATTCTTTTGTCACAACTTGACCTTCTTGAAGTTCAACTTGATGATTCATCCATTGCCAAGTTTGCGCTCTCGAAATTTCTAATGTAGCTAAATCTTCCATCATGCCATCCCAAGAAACGCAGCCAATATCATCATTCCAGCCCTTTTGATAAGCTATACCTACTCTAACGTTTTTGCACAATCCTTGCATGGTAATCAAACCTTTTGATTCAGGAATAAGATTTGGATACTTGCTAAAATCTTTTAACAAAACTTCCATCTGGTTATCTTGTTTAAATTGTTCTAAGGCTGGTTTGATGAAGTATGGATGTGATACCCAACAACCATCATGACCCAAAGTGGCCTCATTATTTTTATCTTGAACAACTTTTTGTCTTTGAATTAATCTTTGTTCAAAAGTCTGACCAGGAGTAAATGCTGACATACCGCCAATTGCCATGGCTCCATGCGAATGACATATTTTGATTAATCTTTTTGCATAGTTTTTCATCCAAGTTTTCGACATATCAATGGTAGAACGGTCTTCCATGATTTTATCTTTGTGATTTCTCAAAACTTTAATATCACTAAATATTTTGTCCCAACGTCCCACATTTAAACCAGCAATATGGTCTTTTAATTCATACAGTATTTCTTCCATTTGAAATGCGGCAGGTAAAGTTTCGATTAAAAATGTTGCGCGCAATGAACCTGGCATAATACCTAAAAACTTTTGAGTTTCTACAAATAAATCATTCCAGTATTTGGCCTCTGTATAGTCCTCAATTTTTGGAACATAAAACTTGGGTGTTTGTCCTTTTTCTAATTGAAGCTTTCCTGTATGGTAAAGTGTCGCTACAAAATCTAACAATCCACCAGAAACATTTTCTCCATTACATTGAATATTAGACTCATCCAAGTGCAAACCTCTGATGCGAACCATAACTTTGGCATGATCTTCTACATTAAGCTGATAATGCTTGTCTTTGCGAGCATCGTAAAACTTCAAATCACCTTTAATGGCAAGCTTTACATTTTCAATTCCATCTAACACATTTTGCCAAGAAGGCTTCATTGAGTCTTCAAAATCGAGCATGGCCATATCTGCCCGCACGCCTTCAGCATTTGGGTTTAACATGTTAATTACCATTTTTCTTGAATTAATTGGACCAGTAATTTCTACTCTTCTTTTTAGTAAGTCTTTAGGAATAGGTGCAACTTTCCAATCGCCATGATGGGGTAAGGAGTCCTCTGGTAAATAATCAGGTAGATCTCCTTGGTCATATTTTGTTTGTCTTTCGATTCTTGTATTCAGTAAATCCAAGCGTCTTTGATTAAACTGATCATGTAATTGACTGACAATTTTCAACAACTCATTCGGAAGTAATTTTTCTGCCTGATGCGTCCATGCTGACGGATGGCTGTTTAACCCATGACCTAAGTGAACTGAGAAGAATTCGTTTGTTGTTCTTTGTGCTTGTTGCATATATCACCTATACAATTAAATACTTAACCTTGATATTATTTGGCGAAAACCAGATTGCAAGCGAAATTACGCTATTTGTGTAATTTTTTATTGATATTAACCAAAATGTCTTATTTTTATTAATATTTATCACCCTATTTCTTAAATATTTAAACTCTAATTGTTTATTATTTCGCTTATAGCGTAATAACAAGCGCAAATATAATAAACAATAAATTGATATAATTTATACCAAGTGTTCTGAATTATGCTGTCAAATATTAATACTCATGACTAGAGTTATATTCTTAAATATACAAATACTAATTTATTGTTTATTTAAGAATAAAATATCACCATTACACTTTAATCATGTAATATTTAAGTTTTAATATAACCTATCATATGAGATTTACAGATTAACAATGAAAAATATTAAAACAGGATTAGCACTGGGAAGTGGGTCAGCTCGAGGCATGTCTCATATTGGTGTCATAAATGCGCTTGAAGATATAGGGATATTTCCAGATGTAATAGCAGGTTGCTCTGTTGGTAGTCTCGTAGGTGCCAGTTATGCTTCATCAAAACTACAAAAACTAGAGGAATGGGCATTATCTATGTCTGAGTCCAAAATTAGAAAATTTCTAAAACTTAACATTAATGCATCAGGGTTTATTAACTCGGTAAAACTTCAAAACTTATTTGAAGAAACAATCGGAATTGATTCATTAAAGTTTGAAGAACTAGATAAAAAATTTGGCGCTGTTGCAACAAATTTAAGTTCAGGAAAGGAAGTATGGCTCAAAAAAGGCTTAGTTCATGATGCCATATGGTCATCAATGGCTTTTCCTGGCCTGTTCCCAAGCGTATTAATGGAAAACAAATGGTTGGTTGATGGGGGATTAGTAAACCCAGTTCCTGTTTCATTATGTCGGGCATTAGGGGCTGATGTTGTAATAGCAGTAAACTTAAATTCTGACATTATAGACAGTTTTACAATTGAAGAAAACAATACTTTCTCAAATGAAATCCAAAAAGCAAAGTCAGAAAACAATACTTTATGGAACCGTGCTAAAAAGAATCTAAAACAAACCTTTAACATGACTAGTTCTGATGGTAGCAATGTTAAAGAACCAAAAAGTCTAGATATAATATCAAATGCAATACATATAATGTCATCAAATATAACCCAAGGAAGATTAGCTGGAGATCCGCCAGAGGTATTGTTA
>Ga0316205_10001192_pt1 | contig 35613 bp, 34 predicted proteins | sample 3monthpyrite_MG_FD_204941 | JGI IMG/M metagenome (GOLD analysis project Ga0316205, IMG submission 204941) | Microbial mat bacterial communities from mineral coupon in-situ incubated in ocean water Damariscotta River, Maine, United States -... | ecosystem: Environmental > Aquatic > Marine >...
GCGTCTTGGTCCTCTCGGGTGAATTGGTATTTCTCGGCGCAATCTTCTGCAAAAGTGCCCATTAGGCGGCCTTTGTCATAGGCGTCTTCCAGCCCGTCAAGGAACATGTGGTCGATAACCTCACTGTGCCCTATCCGTGCCCCGCCGCGCATTTTTGGCAACAAGTAAGGTGCATTGCTCATGCTTTCCATGCCACCCGCGACAATCACCTCGCCATTGCCCGCCAGTAATTGGTCATACGCGACCATGGTGGTTTTCATCCCTGATCCGCACATTTTGTTGAGCGTGGTCGCCGGTATTCCTTCGCTCAACCCAGCAGCGAATCCCGCTTGCCGTGCGGGGGCCTGCCCTTGGCCCGCAGGTAATACACAGCCCATCAGCAATTCATCGACTTTATCAGCGCCTACGCCTGCGGTTTTGAGCGCGGCTTTGATGGCAACGCCACCTAATGCGGGGGCGGTTGCACCGGAAAGTGCACCTTGAAAGCCGCCCATAGGGGTGCGGGAAGCGCCAACAATAACGATGGGATCGGACATTTGTTTCCTCCAGTTAACTGACCGTTTGTTCAGTTATAGCGCGATTTCGATAGGAGTCATCCCCCAATCCAACAAGATTTGTCCAGAGAGGCACTTTGGTAGGCGGGCTTTGACGTGCAACGCGATGTGCGGCTAAGAATCTTCTTGGGCGCCTCGTTCACGATATGGCGTGATGTTGAAATGTGCGCGATAGCATTTTGAAAAGTGCGAGGGCGAGGCAAAGCCGCTGGCCAGCGCGACATTGATCACCGACATATCTGTTTGCATCAACAGGTTGCGTGCCTTTTGTAGCCGCAGTTCCATATAATAACGTTTGGGGGAGCGATTCAGGTAGCGGCGAAACAGCCGTTCCAGCTGGCGGGTTGACATGCCAGCCTGAGCCGCCAGTTCGGGCGGGGAAATCGGCTCCTCCAGATTGCTCTCCATCATTTTGATTACTCCAGAAAGCTTGGGATGCCGCACGCCAATGCGGGTCGGAATGCTGAGACGCTGCTCGTCTTTGCCGGTGCGGGCTGTGGTATAGATCATCTGGTCCGCTACGGCATTGGCCAAATCGGGGCCGTGATCGGTCGACACCAGCTTTAGCAGCAGGTCTGCCGCGGCCGCCCCTCCGGCGGCGGAATACCGGTTTTGGTCAACCACAAAAACTGCGCTTGAGACTTCAAGATCAGGGAATTCCTCAATCAGGGATTCACGGTTTTCCCAATGGATCGTTGCTTGCCGGCCCTGCAACAGCCCTGCCTTGGCCAGAAAATACGTGCCGGTGCAAAGCCCGCCAAAAGCTACGCCGCGTCGCGCTTCCCGCCGCGCCCAGTTCATCAGCTTTTGGTTTACCGCCAGCTTGATCCGCGCCCCACCACAGACCATCACGGTGTCTTCGCGCCGTAATTCCTCAAGCGCTGAATCCACTTCGATTTTCAAGCCTGACGAACAAGCGACCGACGTGCCGTCCTCCGTTACCAGCCGCCATTCGTATAGCTCCTTGCGCGACATCCGGTTAGCCAGCCGAAGGGCTTCAACCGCATTTGAAAACGCAATAAGCGAAAAATTCGGCAGCAGCAAAAAGACGAATCGTTTAACGGTTTTGGCGCGTGGAGTGTTCATAGGCACCTGTATAGCAAAGGGTTGGGGAAAAAGTTGCTGGAAAAACCCTGCGAACCACAGATTGACTCTTGTAGATTTTATGTCTCTGGTCAATACAAAAACTGCTGCTATGATTGGCGGCTGAATTCTTAACCTTAGGAGCATTGAAATGGGAAACACTTGGACAAAATCTGACTGGCGCAACAAGCCCCGGATACAGATGCCCGAGTATCTGGACGAGGCAGCCCTCACGGGTGTAACTGATCGTCTGGCCCGATATCCATTGTTGGTGTTTGCAGGTGAAGCGCGGCGGCTTACCCGGGCCTTGGGCGAAGTGGCCGAGGGCCGCTCGTTTTTGCTGCAGGGTGGCGATTGTGCCGAGAGCTTTGACGAGTTTTCATCCGATTTGATCCGCGACACCTATAAGGTGATGCTGCAAATGGCCGTTGTCCTCACCTTTGGCGGCCAGACCCCGATTGTAAAGGTCGGACGAATGGCCGGGCAATTTGCCAAACCGCGCTCTGCTGATTATGAAAGCGTTGACGGTGTGGAGCTCCCGAGCTTTCGGGGAGACATCATTAACGGATTTGGATTTTCGCCGGAAGAGCGGATTCCGGACCCGAACCGGATGCTGCAAGCCTACACTCATTCCGCTGCATCGCTAAACCTGCTGCGGGCGTTTTCGCAGGGTGGCTTTGCCGATATCAAGCGGGTGCATGAGTGGACGCTGGAGAGCACGCAAGGCGGCGCCGGGTATGAAGAATACCATCAACTCGCGCGGGATATTTCCAAATCTCTGGCCTTTATGGAGGCGGCCGGGATATCAGGCGAGACCGTCGATGCAATGAAGCGGGTGAGCTTTTATACCAGCCACGAAGCGCTGCTTTTGGAATATGAAGAGGCGCTGTGCCGGCAGGACAGCGAAACCGGTGACTGGATCGCCGGCTCTGGCCATATGATCTGGATCGGCGACCGGACCCGCCAGCCCGACGGCGCGCATGTGGAATTTGCCCGCGGGGTTATAAACCCGATTGGCATGAAATGTGGACCGAGCATAAATCGCGACGAGTTGCTAACTCTGATCGACAAGCTCAATCCCGAAAATATTTCGGGGCGCTTGACATTAATCTGCCGCTTTGGCGCCGGTGAGGTAGGCAAGCACCTGCCTGAGCTGATCCGCGCGGTTGAAGCCGAAGGGCGCAAGGTCGTTTGGTCGTGTGACCCGATGCACGGGAACACTATCAAATCGGCGAGCGGGTATAAAACCCGCCCGTTTGATCGGGTGCTGGCCGAAGTGCAGGAGTTTTTCGCGATTCACAAAGGTGAAGGCACCCATGCGGGCGGCGTTCATTTCGAGATGACCGGCAAAGATGTGACCGAATGCACCGGTGGATTGCGCGAAGTGCGTGATGAAGATCTTTCAGATCGGTATCATACCGCGTGTGACCCGCGCCTCAACGCGACGCAATCGCTTGAACTGGCCTTCCTAGTGGCGCGCGAGTTGCAATCGCAAACCGAGGCCCGTGCGCGTGGCTGAAACAATGATGGTGCTGACCTCGGCGAACGGGGTCAGCGACGAAGAAGTAGCCGCGGCGCTTGACGGGATAGACGCTGATGCGCCGCGTCGACTGTCTGATTGTGCGGTTGAAGTTGGTGTGCGCGGCGCGCGGCCAACGGTAGCGCTTGCGGGTGTCGATATAAACTTTGTGGAAGTGGCCAATCGCGCCAAAAAGCTGTTGATTGCCGATATGGACAGCACAATCATTCCGGTGGAGTGTATTGACGAGCTGGCCGATTTTGCCGGTGTTAAAGACCGGATTTCAGAGATTACCGAAATAGCTATGCGTGGTGAAATGGGCTTTGAGGAAAGCCTTGAGGCGCGGGTTGCGTTGCTTGAAGGGCTGGCTGAGAGTGCGTTGGCCCGTTGCTATCTCGAGCGAATTTCCCTCAATCCCGGTGCGCAAAAACTGGTGCAGGCCATGAACAAAAGCGGGGCATATACCGCGCTGGTTTCGGGCGGATTTACCTATTTTACCAGCAAAGTGGCGAGGGATGCAGGCTTTGCCCACAATCGCGCCAATGTGCTGAATATGGATTCCGGGCTGCTGACCGGCACTGTGGTGCACCCGATTCTTGGCCGCGAAGCCAAGCTAGAGGCGATGGACGAGCTTTGTGCCGCGCGTGGCATTACCCGGGCAGATGTGATTGCTGTCGGTGACGGCGCCAATGATCTGGCGATGATCGAGGCGGCTGCAATTGGGGTGGCCTACCACGCCAAACCCGCCTTGAAGGAAGCAGCAGATGTGGTGCTGGACCATTCCGACCTAAGCGCCCTATTGGCGATACAGGGCATGGCCTCTTAAGAGTCGTCCTCATCTGGCACCAGCTTCAGATGACCTTGCGGTCTGGGGCTGACAACCGGATTGTCATTCTCGGATACAGCGCGAAAACCCTGAGGGCGAAACGGCTCTATTTTTTCGGAAAATCCGATTGCGATTTCTTCAGCGCTATTGCCAATGGCGCTGAGCGGGGTCAGCTTTTGGTTTTTGATCAAAAAGCGAAGGGGGGCTGTAAAGGGCTTGTGCGGGAAGGAAATGCAGCCGATCACCCGGTTTACCTCGCCCATATCGCTGCGCAGCGGCAGCAATATCATGCTGACCTCCACCTCTGCCCCCGAAAGATCCCTGCCGGTCAGCGTCAGTTCTCCGATTGCGGGGCGGGTCAGGATTTGCTCCAGCACTTTTTGAATGCGGGTGCGCTCGGCGTTTTGCATAAAGCTGGCCGCAGATTGCCCGCGAACTTCCATTCCCATCATCTCACACAGGTTCATTCCGGCGAGACGCGCCCTAAAATCACCTTCAGCGATACGTTCGAAAATGAAGGTGTTTTCAAGAGCATCGGGGAAAACCCGTGGGTCAATTTCACATCGGTTTGGCACATCAGAATGCTGGCGCAAAGCGCTCCAGTGTTCGAATAGATTGTTAAAAATAGGATTTTGCATCGATTTTTCTTTTTGGTGAACACTCATTATACCTGCCTGTAATGGCTTTTATCGTAACTTCGGTAATAACAATAATAGAATTTTAACGGTATGTAACCGGTTGCTGCAAGGTATCGTTAATATGTTGCGGGAAACCGCCTGCCAGGTTTGCCTTGCCCGAGCCCGGCATTTCGGAAAAGTTAATGCTTTCAACGGGCTTTGAGGGGGCTTCCCATAGGATACATTTGCGCAGACCATTTTATTAAAACATGCCCTATCCGCTGATTTGGCTGGACAGCGGGGTAGGGCTTTGGGCAAATACGGGCAAAACAAGTTGGAGAATCTTATGGAACTGGCGCGGCGCGGGCTTTTGATCATTCTTTCTTCCCCCTCGGGGGCCGGAAAATCTACGCTTTCACAGCGGGTCTTGGAAGATGATTCCAACGTGGTGTTTTCGGTTTCGGCCACAACCCGAAATCCGCGCGCCGGCGAACAAGACGGGCGGGAATATGTTTTTAAAACCCGTGCCGAATTTGAAAATATGGTGAAGAGCGGAGGTATGCTCGAACATGCTGAAGTTTTTGGGAACCTCTATGGCACCCCGCTCGCACCCGTAGAAGCGGCAATTGCATCAGGCAGGGATGTGCTGTTTGATGTGGATTGGCAGGGCGGGCAGCAAATCCGGAATTCACCGCTCAGCGAGGCTGTGGTGTCGGTTTTTGTGCTGCCGCCGAGCATTGCCGAGCTTGAAGCGCGGCTCACCAAGCGCGGGCAAGACAGCGCTGAAGTGGTGGCGGCGCGAATGGCGCAATCTCGCGCCGAAATCAGCCATTGGGCAGAGTATGATTACGTGCTTGTCAATGATGACGTAGACAAAGCCGAAGCCGTTTTGCGAGCGATCGTGCAGGCCGAACGGATAAAACGCTCGCGGGTGACCGGGCTGAACGATTTTGTGGCAGGGCTCAACACCGAATATGAGGCGATGCAATGATTTATGAGCTGAATGGCGTGGCACCGATTTTGCCCGAAGCCGCGCACTGGGTCGCGAACGAGGCAATCCTGATCGGAGATGTAAAAGTTGAAGAACTTGCTTCGATCTGGTTTGGCGCGGTGCTGCGGGGTGACAACGAACGCATTACCATCGGCGCGGGCAGCAACGTGCAGGAAAACGTTGTGATGCATACGGATATGGGCTTTCCGCTTGACGTTGGCGCAGGCTGCACGATCGGGCACAAAGCCATGCTGCACGGGTGCAAAATTGGCGATAATACCTTGATTGGCATGGGGGCGACTGTGTTAAACGGCGCGGTGATCGGGCAAAATTGCCTGATCGGCGCGGGGGCTTTGGTGACAGAAGGAAAAGTGATTCCTGACGGCTCGCTAGTGGTTGGTGCGCCGGGCAAAGTTACCCGGGTGCTCGATGCGGCGGCGATTGAGCAGATCAAGAAATCTGCCTTGGGTTACCAAGCCAAAATGCAGGTATTTCGGACAGGATTGCGCGCGATTTAAGGTATCTGCGGCCAAGCGGAGCGAGCCAGCGCAAGCGGCAGTCTTTTTTTGCCATGCTGCAAAAGCAAGCACCCTGGGAGTGAAACCGCTTAAAAAGAGAGCACGAAACTGTCGTCGCGAATTTCTGCCGAAAGAGTCATTGATTTTTCAATAAGGCAATTGCGGGCAAGGGTGAAATGGATGTTTTTGGCGGTGAGCGCTTCCAGCTCGGCACCATTCAAAACATGGTTCCACAATGCTTCTTGTGGATTAACACTACTGCCCGAAACCCTGATTTCCCAACCGGAATTGGTGGGTGCACATATTATCTCACCCCCCCGCGGCAGGCTGGATTCGGTGCACAGGAGCAGAAGGTAGAACAGCTTTACCAAGCCGCGCTCCCGATCGCCCCAACCCGAAGAAAAGCTGATGCTTAACCGGCCCATCGAAAACATCTCGGAGGCGACGCGTTGCGCTTCCGGCCCACCGATTTGACAGGCCCCGCCAGCCCCGAAAGCAACCCGAAAGAACTTTAGCTTCGCTTGCGCTGTGTGCGCGGATTGGCCGATCAGCTCCAGCTCGGGCGTGTGGCCCGAAACTTCCGAGATCAGATCAAGCCCGTTGCCGATAGCGCCGACAGGGCTTATGAGATCGTGGCAGATGCGCGAGCTCATCAGCTCGGTGAGGGTATGTTGCATTTTTTTGGCCCGTGCTGGAGGACATTATGAATTCTATATTGGCACCTGGTATGCGCGTGCGCCACCCCCATCAGCTAGATTGGGGCATTGGCCAGGTGCAGTCGGTTATCGGCAATCGCATCACCGTCAATTTCGAGCATGTCGGCAAGGTGGTGATTAATGGCGATGTGATCAGCCTTGATCTTGTGAATTAGTCCATCAAAGTTAACAAAAGCTAAACAGACTTGTCGCGCGGGGCTGCTTCGCTTAAATACGCTGTTAGACAATGCGGGATAGCCGATGGACAATAACCAGCTCGAAGTGCGCCTTGCCCAAAACGAGGCTGATATCCGCGCAGCCCAGCGCCTGCGATACGAGGTTTTTGTTGAGGAAATGGGGGCGCATGCGGATGCACAATCACGCAAAGACCGTCTGGAATCGGACGCATTTGACCCTTATTTTGACCACCTCCTGCTGATTGATAATGCCGTCGGGCAGGTTGTTGGCGCATACCGCCTGATGCGCGAGGATATGGCTGCCAACGGTATCGGATTTTACGGCGCGCAGGAATATGATTTTAGCAAGCTCGCGGGCCGGCGGGCACTAGAGCTCGGGCGCTCCTGCGTGGCCAAGAACTATCGCGGGGGCTTGGGAATGCACCTGCTTTGGGAAGGATTGGGCGATTATGTGAATCGCCACAAAATTGATATCCTGTTTGGCGTGGCGTCATTTCGTGGCACGGATCCCACACCGCTTTTGCCAGCTCTGTCCTATCTGCATCACCATTATTTGGCTCCTGAAGACCTGCGGGTGCGCTCAAAAGCCTATGTTCCGCTGAACCAGCTCGAAGCCGATAAGGTTGAAACCAAAGCAGCATTGCGCCACATCCCGCCCCTCATTAAAGCCTATCTCCGCTTTGGCGGTTTTGTCGGCGATGGCGCTTTTATCGACCAAGAATTCAATACTCTGGATGTATGCTTGCTGATGGACACCGGCCGTATGGTTCAGAGGTATAAAGATTTTTACGCACGAGAACGGAGCTGAGCTTTGATCTGGAACGACGTAGAGCCAGCGCCGCTACCGCGCATCGGGGTGATCGGCTGGATGCGGCTTGTGGTCAGGCTTGTGTTGCTTTTAATCATTACCGGCGAGCTGGTGTTGCTATGGGCGCTGGCTATGGGGCTGGAAAAGCTGATTGGCGGGCAGAAACTAAGCGGCGGTGTTGTGCGGTTTTGGGCGCGCGTCGGGCATACGCTATCAGGCTTGCGGCTGGAAATTGAAGGCAACGAGATGACCCACGGCGGGGCGATTGTTGCCAACCATAGCTCCTGGGCCGATATTTTTGTTTTACATAGCGCTGCGCACATCCACTTTGTTTCCAAAGCCGAGGTAGCGGGCTGGCCGGTTATCGGCTGGCTGGCGCGGGTTACAGGCACGCTCTTTATCGAGCGAAATCCACTGGCGGCCAAACGCCAGCAGGCACAACTGGCCAAACGGATATCGGAGGGCGACAAGCTGTGTTTCTTTCCCGAAGCAACGAGCACCGACGGGCTGCGGGTGCTGCCGTTCAAATCCACTCTTTTCGGGGTGTTTCACACTGTTGAACTACGTGAGCTTGTATGGGTGCAACCGGTGACAGTCACCTATTATCCCGCAAAAGATATGGATAAAAGATTTTACGGATGGTGGGGTGATATGGAATTTGGACCCCACGCAAAGGTGATCCTCGGCCTGTCCCAAGGCGGACGGGTGCGGGTGACTTATCACCCCCCTCTCAAAGCTGCGGAATTCGCAACGCGAAAAGAGCTGGCAAAGGCGGCAGGAGATTCTGTGCGCGCGGGCCTGCGACGGACTTTAGCAGACGATTACCAAGAAACACCTTAGCCGCGGCCCCAAAAAATTCCCGTTGGCCTCGCGTGCGGCGACCGGATTGGGCTCGCAAGGCTCCAAGTTCGGAGCGTCAGTTCATTTCTTAAACCGGTCTGCCAGCACCCATGAGCCGGGGCTCTGGGCTGCGAGGGCAACAACCATGTCCCGCAGGTTATTCAGCGTATCGCCATAGTGCATTGGCCCGCCACGCCAGCGAGGGAAGCCATAGCCCAAAAGCTTGACCACATCGATATCGCCCGCGGTCGCGGCGATGCCTTCCTCCAATATGCGCTGGCCTTCGTTAATGAGCGCCGCCATCAGGCGCTCAACAATATCTTGCGCTGAAAAGGTAAGCTGGCGCTCGGCCGCTTTTCTCACCAAAGCTGTGACTTCGTCATCAACAATTGGTTTGCGGCTTTCCTCATAGCGATACCAGCCTTTGCCCGTGCGCTGGCCGGTGCGGCCCCGTTCAACAAGCTGGTCAGCAATGGAGACGTAGCGCTCCGTGGGAGGGCGCGTCGTGTCTTGCCGGCGGCGGTTGGCGTAGGCGATTTGCAGGCCGGTGAGGTCCTGCAACTCAAAAGGCCCCATAGGCATTCCAAAGCCGCGCATGGCGGAGTCAATTTGCGCAGGCTGAGCGCCATCGGCCAGCAGGTAATCAGCAGCGCGGCGATAGGCAGCAAGCATGCGATTGCCAATAAAGCCATCGCACACCCCGGCAAGGACGGGCGATTTGCCGAGGCGTTTGGTGATTGCAAAACCGCTGGCGAGGGTCTCGTGGCTGGTATCTTCTAGCGCAATAATCTCAACGAGCTTCATGATGTGGGCGGGCGAGAAAAAGTGGAGCCCGAGGCAGCGGTTGGGGTTTTGAATGCCCGCAAAAATCGCGTTTGGGTCTAGATAGGAGGTATTGGTGGCCAGCAAGGCTTCTGGGGCCATATGGCGGGAAAGGTTTTGAAACACTTGCTGTTTGACCGAAATGTCCTCAAACACCGCCTCGATGGCGATGTCGGCCTGAGCGGAATCGGCATAGTCGGTAGAACCTGTAAGCCGCAAACTTGCCCGCTGCGCGACACTGATTTTACCGCGTTTTTGGCTGCTGTCGAGCAAAGCGTTGATGCGGGAAAGGCCTGCCTCAACCGCCTCGGCTGTGGTTTCCAACAAGTGTATTTTATAGCCCGCAAGCAAGCAAGAAGCGGCTATACCCGCGCCCATGAGCCCGCCACCGACAACGATGATCGAGCCAATTTCTTTGGGTGAAACCCCGGTGAGCACCGCAGGCCGTGCCGCAGCCCGCTCTGCAAAAAAAGCATGCCGCAGGGCGCGGGATTCAGCCGATTGACGAAGCGCGAGATGCAGGTTGCGCTCGCGGCGTTGGCCTTCGGGAAAATCGGTTTCGCAGGCCCAGAGCAGAGCCTCCAGATTGTGAAACGGCGCCTTTGCGCCTTTTGCAGAATGAGCGAGCGCTGCGCGGATGTGGTCGATTGCTTTGGCGCTGGCAACAGGCTGGGCAAGGGCGCTAACCGGTGCCGGGCGCGGTGACGTAATTGCCAGAGCAGCCGCCTCAAGGTCTTCAGCGATTTCGTCAATGCCACCCGCATCCAGCATCGCGCTGGCGCTTGTCATTTTGCCGGTCGTCGCCATTTCGGCCGCCATTTCAAAGCCAACCAACCGGGGCAATCGTTGCGAGCCGCCAGCCCCCGGGATAAGCCCGACATTAACTTCGGGCAGCCCAAAGCGTGTGCCGGGCACAGCGATTCGATGGCTGCAGCCAAGCGCTATTTCAAGGCCCCCGCCAAGCACTGTGCCATGCAGCAGCGCAACCCACGGGGCGGGGCTATGCTCGATTGCGGCCACCACATCGGGGAGGTCTGGCGCTTCCGGCGGTCTGTCAAATTCGCTCATATCGCCACCGGCTATAAAGGTCGGCCCCGCGCAGGACAGCAATACAAGCCGCGCATTGCCAGACCGGGCAACAGCATCCATCAATCCGGCACGCACAGCCTGCGACGTAGCGTTGACCGGCGGATTGCTGATAGTAACATGTAAAATGTCACCGACGCGTTTGGTTGTTACGACTGAGTTATCCATGCGGCCCCCGTTGTTTCGCATTACTATTGACCGCACGGTCGGCTCATGTAAAGTGTGAAAGAAAACGGGGAGGCTGAATTGGCCGAAATTTCTGGGCAAGAGCGGGCCGAGCGCTCGCGAGATGCGATGTGGAACACCGACAAAGCCTCGCGCTGGTTGGGCATGGAATGCACGCGGATTGCGCCGGGGGAGGCAGAAATAACAATGAAGGTGGAGCCACATCACTGCAACGGCCACGAAACCTGCCACGGCGGGGTGAGCTATGCGCTGGCGGATACCGCTTTTGCCTTCGCCTGCAACAGCTACAATAAAATAGCCGTGGCCCAGCACAATTCGATAACCTATATCGCACCGGGCTATGAAGGTGATCTGTTGACGGCTCATGCGATCGAGCGCAGCAAATCCGGGCGCTCGGGCATTTACGACGTGAGTATCACCAACCAGATGGGGGTGTTGATCGCCGAATTCCGCGGCGGCTCAAGAATAATCCACGGGCAGCATTTTGATGAGGAAAATCTATGAAAGACCTGACGCCGGCACGCAGCAGCCTTGACCCGATCGAGATTGCCTCGCTAGACGAAATACAGGCGCTTCAGTTGCGGCGTATGAAGTGGTCGCTTAAATACGTCTACGAAAACGTGCCGTTTTATACAGCGAAATTTGACGCGGCGGGGGTGCATCCAGATGATCTGCACAGCCTTGCCGATCTGGCAAAATTCCCGTTTACTGTAAAGCAGGATTTGCGGGATAACTACCCGTTTGGCATGTTTGCGGTGCCGCGCGAGCAGATCTCGAGGGTGCATGCTTCTTCGGGCACAACGGGGCAGCCGACGGTGGTTGGCTACACCAAGAATGATATAAATACATGGGCGGATGTGGTGGCGCGCTCATTGCGGGCCAGCGGAACCCGCCCCGGCGATGTGGTGCATGTGGCGTATGGCTATGGCTTGTTTACCGGCGGGCTCGGTGCACATTACGGGGCAGAGCGGCTAGGCTGCACCGTGGTGCCGGTTTCGGGCGGAATGACGGCGCGGCAGGTGACGTTGATCGAAGATTTCAAGGCCAGCACAATAATGGTGACCCCGAGCTATATGCTGTCAATTCTGGACGAATACAGGGCGCAGGGGCGCGACCCGCGAGAAAGCCCGCTAAACGTCGGCATTTTTGGCGCGGAGCCGTGGACAAATGCGCTGCGAAGCGAGGTTGAAACCGCGTTTGATATGCACGCTGTTGATATTTACGGGCTTTCTGAAGTGATGGGGCCGGGTGTCGCCAATGAATGTGTGGAGACCAAAGACGGGCTGCACATATGGGAAGATCACTTTTACCCCGAGATTATAAATCCGGAAACCGGCGATGTGGTGGCAGATGGAGAACAGGGCGAGCTGGTGTTTACGACACTCACCAAAGAGGGATTTCCAATTATCCGCTACCGGACGCGCGACCTGACGCGGCTTTTACCGGGCTCCGCGCGAAGCCTGCGGCGCATGGAAAAGATCACAGGGCGCACGGACGATATGATCATTTTGCGCGGTGTAAACGTGTTTCCGACCCAGATTGAAGAGCAGATTCTGGTGATTGAGAGCCTTGCGCCCCACTTTCAGATAGAACTAAAACGCTCCGGTAGAATGGATTCGATGATTGTGCATGTAGAGGCCGCCAAGGATATGGCCAGTGTTGATGCGCGGGCAGATTCAGCGCGGCGGCTGGCGGCTAAAATCAAGTCTGTTGTCGGGGTGTCCGCTCTGGTAGACGTCACCGAACCCGGGGCTGTCGAGCGCTCGCAGGGGAAAGCGATACGGGTGGTTGATAATCGGCCCAAGGAGTAAAGATGGCGCGAACAATTGCCAAAGACCATGATGAAAAGCGGGTGGCAATCCGCGAAGCGGCAGCGCCGATTTTTGCCAGCCAAGGGGTAGACCGTGCATCTATGAGCGCGATTGCCAAAGCCTGCGGCGTATCAAAAGCGCTGATTTATCATTATTATGCCGGCAAAGCCGAGCTGCTTTTCGATATTCTTGCTTTCCATTTAAACGGGCTAAATGATGCTGTAGATGCGGTGCCTGACGCCCCAGCGAGCGACTATCTGCGCGCTCTGGTGTTGAAGATCCTGCTGGCCTATGCCGGCGCGGATGATTTGCACCGGATACTGATAAACAGCCGCGATGTGCTGAGCCAGACACAACAAACCGAAATCAACGATATTCAGCGGCGACTCATTGGAAAAGTCTCGAAGGCCATTGCGGATGTGGCACCAAATCTGGACGACACAAAATTGCTGGCGACAACGATGTCTTTGTTTGGGATGACCAACTGGTATTTTATGTGGAACCGTAAAGAAAACGACGCTGCACGACGGAAATATGCCGGACTGGTCGCAGATTTGTTTTTGGACGGTGTTGGCGCGGTTTAACGCTGTAACAAGATGCAGCGCGACCGGCGTTGCGCAGGTTGACATGAAGCGCCCGCGCTGCGCTGTGACGATGGCGCTTGTTGCCAGGGAAGGGTGGGGGATTTCCACTCGACCTAGGCTATATTGCCGCAAGACCCTTGATTTGCGCATATTATAAGGCGACATGCCAACGAACAGATTATTCAAGGAACGACTTATGAACAAAATTGGAAACTTAATTGATTCTATCCCGCTGCATTTTCTTGCGGTGATGGCGATTTTTCTGGGGCTGGCACCCTATTTGCCTTTTATGCAGGAGCCGCCGCATCTTTACAGCAAGCTGGCGATGCTTTTTGAGGGGAGTCTCGTGAAGCCAATTGACATCTTTGATCTGCTTTTGCACGGCACACCGGTTGTGCTGTTGGTTCTGCGTTTGGTGCGTAAATTCGGGCTAAAAACCGGTGCCTGAGTGGCTGCAATGCCGTGGTCATCCACAGCGATAGGCTATTCGCTTAACATCCCTTGCCATTCCGTGGCCTGATGCTTAGGTTCCCCCTGAATTAACGGGCGGAGTCGCCCATGCTTAAAAGGGGTGAACCATGTTTGTATCCGCAGCGAATGCGCAGGCCGTAGGAGGCACTGGTGGCCTTGTTGGTGGTCTTGGCGGCCTATTGCCGATCATTTTGATTTTCGGAATCATGTATTTTTTGATGATCCGGCCACAGCAAAAAAAGATGAAGCAGCATAAGGCAATGGTTGCAGCATTGCGGCGTGGCGATCAGGTGCTGACACAAGGCGGGATTATCGGCAAAGTAGCCAAGGTCAAGGACGACGCCAACGAGGTTGAAGTCGAGATTGCTGAAGGTGTGAAAATCCGCGTGATGCGCCATACGATTTCGTCAGTTATGAACAAAACCGAGCCCAGCGAGTAACTTTCGCATGCTCTTTCCGGCGCGAATTGTTTAAGGACACCTGAAATGCTGCACTTTCCGATGTGGAAGCAAACCCTGATCTGGTTGATCTGCCTCGCGGGGCTGGCTTTTGCTCTGCCAAACGGCTTTTACACAACGGTGGAGCAGCATAACGATGCGATTGCCGCACTGGAAACCGGCGTAGCAGAAACGCCGGAAATTGCAGCGGCGCGTGATGCGTGGCCCGAATTTCTGCCCTCAGGCATTGTAAACCTCGGGCTTGATTTGCGCGGTGGTGCGCATGTTTTGGTCGAGGTTAATGTTAAGGATGTCTATCAAGACCGGCTGGACGCGATGTGGCCAGCGGTGCGTGATGTGTTGCGAGAGCAAAAAGAGCTGATCGGCTCGGTGCGCCGACAGGATTCAGGTGAAAACGAGCTAAGGGTGCGCATTGGCAATGCCGAAGCGATGCGGGATGCGCTCATCGCGGTCAACACACTGACACGGCCTGTGGTTTCCCTTACCGGCGCGGGAGCGCGGGATTTTGAAGTGATTGTGAGCGGCGACGAGATCGTGATGACACTTTCGGAAGCCGAACGGATTGCAACCGATGACCGGACCATGCTGCAAAGCCTTGAGATTATCCGCCGCCGCGTGGATGAAGCGGGCACGCGCGAGCCGACCATCCAGCGGCAGGGCGCTGACCGTATCTTGATTCAGGTGCCGGGTATCGGCTCGGCAGAAGAGCTATTGACCTTGATCGGACGCACCGCCAAGCTGACCTTTAACGAGGTTGTGCGCCAGGTGGCGAGCCCTGACGAAGCGCCGGGACTGGGCAATATCATTGTGCCGTCGGTTGACGAGGGTGAAGGATATTACGTGCTCAAACGGGCCGCTGTTGTCGGCGGTGACCAGCTCACCGATGCGCAGACGGATTTTGATTCAAACGGCAACCCTGCGGTGAGCTTCCGGTTTAACCCGACAGGCGCGCGGCTGTTTGGCGCCCATACCAGCGCCAATGTCGGGCAATTGTTTGCGATTGTGCTTGACGACGAAGTGATCTCGGCGCCGCGCATCCAGACCGCGATTTTGGGCGGTTCGGGGATCATCACCGGCCGCTTCTCGATTGAAGAAAGCACGCAACTGGCGATTTTGCTGCGTGCCGGTGCCTTGCCTGCGGGCATCAAGGTGCTAGAGCGCCGCACCATCGGGCCAGAGCTTGGGGCTGACAGCATAGCGGCCGGCAAGTTCGCGGCGGTTGTCGCGTTTGCAGGCGTGCTGGTGTTTATGATCCTGTCTTACGGGGTGTTTGGCGTGTTTGCCAACGTTGCCCTGATGTTTAACATTGTGCTGTTGTTTGCGCTTCTTAGCGTGATTGGCGCAACGCTAACGCTGCCGGGCATAGCGGGGATCGTGCTGACACTCGGCATGGCTGTCGATGCCAACGTGCTGATTTTTGAGCGGATTCGTGAAGAACTGCGCCGTGCCAAAGGGCCTGCGCGGTCAATCGAGATCGGCTACGAAAAAGCGACCTCCGCGATTATTGATGCCAACGTAACCACGCTTATTGCCGCTGCCATTCTGTTTATGATGGGGTCGGGCCCGGTCAAAGGCTTTGCGGTCACGCTTGGCCTCGGGATTATTACCTCCGTGTTTACTGCAATCTGGGTGACGCGACTTATGGTTGTGATCTGGCTCAAAACCCGCAAACCAAAATCGATAGTTGTGTGAGGGAAGACCATGAGACTTAAACTTGTTCCGACCGAAACCAAAATAGATTTCTTTTTGCGCAGTAAACTGACGATCGGGCTTTCTGTTGTGCTGATTGTGGCCTCTGTGGTTGCATTTTTTGCGATGGGCCTGAATTACGGCATCGATTTTCGCGGCGGCTCGGTGATCCGCACCGCGACGCCCGCGCCGGTGGAAGTGAGCCTTTATCGCCAAGTGTTGAGCGGGCTGGAGCTGGGCGATTTTTCGGTTACCGAAGTGGTGGACCCGGGGGCAGACCTGACGGACACCAACCGAAATTCCACCATGATCCGCATAGAGCAGACCTCGGATAACCCCGAGACCCAGAACGACCTTATCGCCGAAGTGAAATCTGCGTTGGATAGCGAGATCGACGGTATTAGTTATTTGCAGACCGATAGTGTTGGTGCAAAAGTGTCGGGTGAGCTGGTGCAGGCCGGCGTTATTGCTGTGGTTCTGGCGGTGTTTGCGGTGCTGTTTTATATCTGGTTGCGCTTTGAATGGCAGTTCAGCCTTGGTGCGGTGGCCGCGTTGGTGCATGATGTTATCCTGACCATCGGTGTGTTTGCGGTGCTCCAGATCGAGTTCAATCTGTCTATCATTGCGGCGATCCTCACGATCGTTGGATACTCTCTCAATGATACCGTGGTGGTTTTTGACCGCGTGCGCGAAAACCTGCGCCGCTATAAAGCCCGGCCGCTCATGGAGGTTTTGAACCTGTCGATTAACGAAACCCTTGCGCGGACGATGATGACCTCGGTAACCACATTGCTGGCTCTGGTGGCGCTCTATGTGCTCGGCGGTGATGTGATCCGTGGATTTACCTTTGCGATGATCTGGGGTGTGATCGTCGGGACATACAGTTCGATCTTCATTGCGTCCCCAATATTGCTGCGCCTCGGGGTGAAGCGCGATTGGGACAAAGACAATGGTGCAGCCGGAACCCAATACGCCGATATTGACGCCTGATATTCAGGTAATTATTTGCAAATTGTGAAGCCGTCTTCCGGTGCCGGCGCGCCATCCTTGCCTCAACAAGCCTATTGGCGAGATTTTCCGCAACAAAAGCTTTCATTAGGCAAGGCTTGCGGTGCGCGTGCCTGAGTTAGCGCTGGCTCGGCAGATAGTGGCGCAGCGATTTGAGGCCATTGAATGACCTGATACCAAGTGGTTTCAAACTTGACGGGGCGGTTGGAAGCGGAAATTATGGGGTAAGAAAAAGAGTGAAAGCATGAGCGATATGCCAGCAGAACCGCGCCAGAAGATTTGCAAATATTGTGGCACGCCAGCCGATATAATGGCGGCCCAGTGCAGCAATTGCGGGTCAGCCTTGCCTATGGCCGTGCCGCTCCCTTTGCCTGTGGCACGAATGGTTGAAGCGCAGTCGAAATGGTCGATGGGGAAGACAGCGTTTGTAACTGTGTTAACCAGCCTCTTGCTGGGTGTTGCTTTTAATATCGACGCGTTCAACCCGGTTTTGATCGGGGTGTTGACCGGCTTTTGGATGCTATTTTTCATGCCGGGCATGCTGTTGGTTTCAGCCTTTGTGCACGCAAAGGGAGATATCAGCCGCATGGCGCTTAATCTGATTTTGGCGACGGGGCTATGGATGCTGGGTTTTTTGATCTCTTTGGTTTCGCTGTTAATGTATTGAGGTGCCGCGCTGGCCACTGAGGGCCTGATCTGGCTGGCAATTGCCGTTGTTGTGCTGGGAATGGAGCGCGGCTTTGCCGGCTTTGGCTCGGCGCTGGTTTGCTTGCCACTCGCCGGAAAGACTTTGCTGCGGGCAGCCTCCATCACCGGGCTGCCGGTATTCGATGGGTGAGTCATGAGATGGCACGCAGAGAACTCACTTCAAATTCGGCGGAGAATGTCTGGAAAGATAGTGCCACGGCGCAAGTAGCTTGGTGTATCAATCAACGCAGGTTAAGCTCTGGAAATCCGTGATTCTCTGCGCTAAATGACTGTAGCACAAAAAAGACTACGCTCGGCGCTGCCTAAAAAGGTTGAATCGCTTATTCAGCACCGAGGAAAATCAATGACCCATTCAATTTCACGCCGCCAGTTTCTGGCCACAACCGCTGCCACTAGCGCCTTTGTAACGCTGCACCCGTTTTCGGCGATGGCCGCGGGCAATCAGGCGCATCTGCGCATCCTTTCGACCACCGATTTGCATGTGCATGTGCACCCGTATGACTATTACGCCGACAAGCCGATTGACTCGGTTGGGCTGTCGCGGACGGCGACGATCATTCAGGAAGTGCGCGACGAGAGCACAAACTCGATACTGGTCGATAACGGTGACTTTTTGCAGGGCAACCCGATGGGGGATTATATTGCCTATGAGCGTGGCATGAACGAGGGTGACCAACATCCGGTTGTAAAAGCGATGAACGTGCTCGGCTATGATTGCGGCACGCTCGGAAATCACGAATTCAACTATGGCGTTGATTTTATGGATAAAGTTGTGAAAGGCGCCAACTTCCCGATGGTGTGTTCAAATTTTGTGAAAACGCTTGGCGCAAGCGGGCGCGAGGATGATGTCTTCCTCAAGCCCTATACAATTTTGGAGCGGGAAGTGACCGACGGCTCGGGCGCGGCGCACAGCATTAAAATTGGCTTAATCGGGTTTTTGCCGCCGCAAATCATGAACTGGGACCGCCGCCATCTGGAAGGCAAGTTTAACGCCCGCGATATATTGCAGGCCGCCAAGGCTTGGGTGCCGGAAATGCAGGAAAAAGGCGCGGATATAATTGTGGCGTTGAGCCATTCGGGAATTTCTGCCGAAGCGGAAACCGAGGGTATGGCAAATGCGGCGCTGTATCTGGCGGGTGTAGATGGCATTGACGCGCTGGTTACGGGCCACTCACACCTTGTATTCCCGTCCGAAACCTATGCCGGAATTGACGGCATTGATGTTGAAGCCGGCACATTGCAGGGCAAGCCCGCCACTATGGGTGGTTTCTGGGGCTCGCATATGGGGCTGATTGATCTGATGCTAGAGCGCGATGGCGATCAGTGGATGGTCGTGACGTCAGAGTCCTCGACCCGCCCGATCTTTGAGCGTGTGGAGCGGAAAAACATTCCGCTGGTGGCCGATTTGCAATCGGTGCTCGATTCTACGCAGGCCGAGCATGATGCGACCCTGGAATACGTGCGCCGTGCGGTCGGGATGACCGATGCGCCGCTGCATTCGTTCTTTGCGCTGGTGGCCGATGATCCTTCGGTGCAGATCGTCAGCAACGCGCAAACCTGGTATATCGAACAGATGATGCAGGGCACCGAATGGGAAGGCCTGCCAATTCTTTCGGCGGCTGCGCCGTTTAAGGCGGGTGGGCGTGGCGGGCCCGAGTATTATACCGATGTGGAAATTGGCCCGGTGGCAATTAAAAACGTTTCCGACCTCTATCTTTATCCCAACACAGTTCGGGCGGTGAAAATAAGCGGTGCGCAGGTGCAGGATTGGCTGGAGCGCTCGGTTTCGATCTTTAACCAGATCAACGCCGGTGAACAGGACCAGATTTTGCTGAACCCTGAAATGCCAAGCTATAATTTTGACGTGATGGACGGGGTGACCTACCAGATCGATCTGACCCAGCCACCAAAATTCAATCGCGGAGGCGAAACGATTAACGCTGGCTCTAATCGAATTGTGAACCTGCAATTCAACGGCGCACCAATTGATCCGGATGCGATGTTTGTGGTCGCAACCAACAACTACCGCGCCGGCGGTGGCGGGAATTTTCCTGGCGCTGATGGCTCAACCACTATTTTTGAAGGCCCCGATACCAACCGCGATGTGATTGTGCGCTATATCGTTGAAAAGGGCACGATTAACCCGCAAGCGGATGCCAACTGGAGCTTTGCGCCGGTGGCCAATACTTCGGTGATCTTTGAAACCGGCCCTGCTGGTGTGCGCTACGCCGAAAAAGTTGAGGGTGTGAGCATTGAAGCGGCTGGCGAAGGCGAGGGCGGTTTTGCGCTTTATCGCATCGCTTTGGACTAGACGCGTCTGGCTGGCCAGACATGCGGCTTTGAGGTGTCCCCGTAAGGGGGCGCCGAAGAGGCGCACGCCCAGACCTGCCGGACCGCTCCGGTGTTGCTTTGGCTTCGGGGAGCTAAAGCCCCCCTCGGCCAAAGCATGTTTTACAGCAAGCTGAAAAACGCCTGCCGCTGGCGCTGGCCTCGCTTCGCTCGGTGTTGAATGGGCGATAAGTATTGCAATTGAGCGGAGCGGATTGGATAGTGATTCAAGTGGTCAAGTGCGCCCATGCCTTCAAGAAAGGAAGCTTGTGAAATTCATCCATAATCTGCGCGTCTATTACGAAGATACCGATATGGCCGGAATCGTTTATTATGCGAACTATTTGAAATTCGCCGAGCGGGGCCGGTCTGATGCGGTGCGCGACATGGGGATTGACCAGAACCAAATGAAAGGGGCTGGACTGGTGTTTGCCGTCAAAAGTGTAACAGCCGAATACCACAGCCCGGCAATTTTTGGCGACCAGTTGATTGTGGAAACCGAGACCAGCAAACTTGGCGGGGCCTCGCTTGAAATGAAACAGTGGGTGAAGCGTGATGAGGACCTGATTTTTAGCGCGATGTTTCGCGTGGCTTGCATGGATACCGATGGTAAAGCGGCGCGGTTTCCGGCGGATATTCGCCAGAAATTACAAGAATCTATGCCGTAACGGCGGATTTACTGGACGCGGACCACAAATTTGGGCAAAACAGAAACAGGCAATTCATAACCGCACCGGAAGGCACATTTTGGGCGGGGCATAAGAGCGAGCAAAAATTATGGAAACTGAGGCTTTGGCAGCAGCGCAGACGATCGATTTTTCGATTCTGGCGCTTTTTGGGCGGGCAACGATCACCGCAAAAATTGTGATGATTATTCTGTTGGTTGCGTCGTTCTGGTCATGGTCAATCATTCTGCAGAAGTTTATCAATTACCGCAAAGCGCGGCGCGAAAACGCGGTTTTCGAGGAGGCGTTCTGGTCAGGCCAGCCGCTGGATGAGCTTTATGAAAAGCTCGGCGAAAGCCCGGCATCTGCGCCGGAAAAAGTGTTTGTTGCCGGCATGGCCGAGTGGCGTCGCTCACATCGTTCGGATGGCGGCTTAATAGCTGGTGCTCAGGCACGGATTGACCGTGCGATGAATGTGGCGCTGGGCCGCGTGGCTGATGAAATGAACAAAGGGCTCGTGTTTTTGGCGACCGTAGGATCGATCGCCCCGTTTGTCGGGCTGTTTGGCACGGTTTGGGGCATTATGAATGCGTTTAAGGAAATCGCCAACCAGCAGAGCACCAATCTTGCCGTGGTTGCACCGGGGATCGCTGAAGCGCTTTTGGCAACGGCGCTCGGGCTGCTTGCTGCTATTCCGGCGGTGGTATTTTATAACAAGCTGAGCGGCGACGCCGACCGGCTAACGGCGGAACAAGAAGTGTTTGCTGACGAGTTTTCGATGATCCTGTCGCGCCAGCTGGACCGGAGCGAATAGATGGCGGGCGGCGTTATGCAGCGCGCCAGCCGCTCGGGCACAGGGCGTGTGCGCCGTGCACCGCGCCGTGCGATGTCTGAAATTAACGTAACGCCGTTTGTAGACGTGATGCTGGTGCTTTTGATTATTTTTATGGTGGCGGCGCCGCTCCTGACAGTCGGCGTGCCTCTGGAATTGCCAAAAACAGCAGCTAGTGCGCTACCTTCGGAAGACGAAACACCGCTGACGATCTCGCTCACTGCCGAAGGGGCCGTGCTGATTCAGGATAATGAAGTGCCGATGGCAGAGCTGGTGGTTAAGCTGCGTTCAATTGCCGCCGAACGGGTCAGTGACAAGGTGTTTTTGCGGGCAGACGGGTCCATCCCGTATAACACTGTGATGGAAGTAATGGGCGCGCTAAATGCGGGTGGCTTTGGCAATATCGGGCTTGTAACCGATGTGGGCGGGCCAACCCTGACAGGTGAATAACCCATGCAAACCGGCACGCTCATATCAGGCGCCATGCACGGCGCTTTGCTTGTGGCAACAATGCTGGGCGGGTTGGACTGGTGGCAGGAAAGCCTGCCGGAGCCGCGAATAACCAAGGTCACGCTGGTGAGAGCCGCAGAGCTTGATGTGCAAAGCTCGGCCGCACCGCAAGCACCGATGGCCGCCATTGACCAGATAGCCCAGCCGGAGATTAGTGCCGAAAGCGCAGTTGCCCCGAGTCTTGAAAGCGCTGTGAACCAGACAGAAATTGATATTGCAGACTCCCCCGATGCAGCCGACGCCTCGCCCGACGTAACAGGGTTGCTTTTGCCCGATGATCCAGAGGTGATCGTTGTGGCGCCAACCGTTGACAATATCGAAGCGCCAGCCGAGGATGCCCCCGAATTTTTTCAGCCCGCGCTGGAGGGCAATGAACTGAACGCACCGGTGAGCATGTCAGCCCCGCCGCCGCCCCGCAACGCGCCGCGCATTGATACAACTGCCGCCGCAAAGCCGCCAGAAGACGCGCAGGCGAATGCGCAAGCAGCGCCCGAAGTTACCGACGAACCGGGCGCGCAAACAGAAGCCGCGCCACAAGAGGCAAGCGCACCCGAAGAAGCGACAACCGAGATTACACCCGAAGGCCAGCGGGAAGTGGAAATCTCCGCTTTTGCGCCACAAAACGCCGCTCGTCCGCCGCGCCGCCCGCGGCGGCTAAGTGTGCCTGCGCCCGCCGCCGCGCAGCAAGATATCTCTGATGCGGTCAGCGCGGCTTTGCAGGAGGCGCAGGAGGCCACGCAATCCACGCCGCCGGTTGTGGCTGATCTTAGCGGCCCCGAACGGGCGGTAATTGGCGATGTTGTGAGCCAGAAATGGAATAAGAGCAATATCACCGGACAAGAGGGTTTTGAACGTTTTGTGGTGCGGATTGCGGTTGAGGTGAGCCCGGCCGGGCGCGTCGAAAGCGTGTCGCCTTTGGAGCCAGCCAACCCGAGCGGTATATTCGAAATCGCTTATCGCGCCGCGCGCAGTGCGGTGCTTCAGGCTGACCGGGCTGGCGGAATTCCGCTTCCTGAGGGCAAATTTCCTGACGGGGTGCGGCTGGTCTTGCGTTTTGACCCCGCTTCGGGCGAAATAGGGTTTAATTGAGGGATAGTTGAGATGAACCATTTTAAAACGCTGTTGGGCGCAATGCTGGTATTGCTGGCCGGTATGGCAGGCGCCCAAGAGCGCCCGACCATCGAGATTGATGTTAGCGGCGGCAATATCGAACCGGTGCCCTTGGCAGTGCCGCAATTTATTGCCGAGACCAGCGGCGCGCGGCGGTTGTCGGGCGACATCTCTTCCGTCATCTTGTCTGATCTCGTCAGCACAGGGCTGTTTCGCGAAATTCCGGGCACGGCGCATATAGCGGCTATTAATAACTTTAATGCGCAGCCGCTATTTTCCGACTGGAGCGTGGTTAACGCACAGGCACTTGTTACCGGTGCGGTTAGCACCGGTAGTGACGGAAGGCTCGTTGTAAAGTTCCGGTTGTTTGATGTAGATGCACAGCTGCCGATTGGTGACGGCGTGCAATATGCCGGCACACAGGAAAGCTGGCGGCGTATGGCACATAAGGTTGCCGATACCATCTATAGCCGGATCACCGGCGAGAGCGGATATTTTGACAGCCGTATCGTATTTATTTCAGAAACCGGCCCCAAAAACGACCGCCGCAAGCGCCTTGCGGTAATGGATTATGACGGGGCAAACCTGCAATATCTGACCGATGAAAGCGCCATTGTTTTGGCGCCGCGTTTTGCGCCAAACACCCGCGATATTATTTACACAAGTTATGAAACCGGCCTGCCTCAGGTGTTTTTGTTAAATATTGATACCGGGCGGCGCTCGCAATTGTTGGATGACACCACCAATATGGCAACCGCACCGCGCTTCTCGCCGGATGGCACCAAGGTTGTGATGTCGATCATCGACGGGAGCAATACCGATATTTATCAGGTCGACCTGAATTCGCGGCGCCGCACGCGGCTTACCAATTCGGGCGGGATTGATACCACCCCTAGCTTTTCGCCGGATGGCTCGCGTATTGTTTTCGCCTCTGATCGTGGCGGTTCGCAGCAGCTATATGTGATGCCCGCGAGTGGTGGTGAAGCACGGCGGATTAGTTCAGGCGGGGGCTCTTATGGCACCCCTGTCTGGTCTCCGCGCGGCGATATGATTGCCTTTACCAAGATCAGAAGCGGGCGCTTTCATATCGGGGTTATGCGGGTGGATGGTTCGCGAGAAAACCTGCTGACCGCGTCATTTATTGACGAGGCCCCTACATGGTCACCCAACGGACGTGTGCTGATGTTTTTCCGGGAAACGGCGGGGGCCAACGGCGCGCCGCAAATATACTCGGTTGATTTAACCGGCAGAAATTTAAGGCGTGTAGATACGCCAAGCTTCGCATCTGACCCCGATTGGTCAGGCGTGGTGCGCTAGGCCCCACGGGGCATACTCGAGCAGAGGACAAGAAAATGGGATTGAAAAAAACAGGATTGATGCTGGCTGCCGTTTTGGCGCTCGGTGCATGCCAAAACGGCGGAATATTTGGCGATAATGGCGGGCGCAACGCGGGGCAAACACCCGGCGGTGCGATTGAGGAAAGTTCGCTTGAATATTTTGCGACAGCCATAGGCGACCGGGTGCTCTTTTCGGTAAACGAGGCCACCTTAAATGCTGATGCCAAGCGCATATTGGACGCGCAGGTCGCCTGGCTGAACCAATATCCGGAGCGCACAATTGTGATCGAAGGCCACGCAGATGAACAAGGCACACGCGAGTATAATCTTGCGCTGGGCGCACGGCGCGCTGCATCGGTGCGCAATTATATGGTGGCTGCGGGGCTGCTGGAAACACGACTTTCCATCATTTCATATGGCAAGGAGCGTCCGCTTGAGGTGTGTTCCTCCGAGGCGTGCTGGTCAAAAAACCGCCGTGCGGTAACTGTTGTTGCCGGGGGCATTGGCAACGTGTAAAAGATCGGGGGGCCGTTTTGGCCCCCTAACGGCTAGGATGGGCGTATGTTTAAGCTGATTTACGGTTTGGTTATGGCTGCGGTGCTGTCTGTGACACCGGTAGCGGCGCAGCAGATGACGCTGGAAGATATTCGGGATGATCTCGCTATTTTGAGCCTTCAGCTCGAAGGGTTGCGCAGTGAGATGAGTGCGACCGGCACCACCATTCTTACCACGCGCGATGCTGCCGCGGCGCTTGTTCGGATTGACGAGATTAACGCCGACCTGCGGGCAGCTTTGGGGCGGGTCGAGGCGCTTGAAATTAAAGTGCAGCAGATAATTGAAGACGGGACCCGGCGCATCGGGGATATCGAATTTCGGCTGACAGAGCTGGAAGGCGGGGACCCGGCTCTTATGGGAAACCCAGCGCCGCTAGGTGGTGATGAGCCCGAAAATGACGTAATCTCTTCGGAGCGACAGTCCTTTAATGCGGCCAAAAAAGCACTTGGCGAGGGTGACGGTGCAGCGGCCGCAATTCAACTCGCCGAATTCTTGAGCAGCTACCCTGACGGCCCCCTGTCTTCTGAAGCGCGCTATTTGCAGGGTGAGGCTTTGGCGCTGCAAGGCGATTATCAAAACGCGGCGCGGGCCTATTTGAGCAGCTTTTCCGGCGCACCCGATAGCCCTTTTGCGCCGCTCTCGCTCTATGGCTTGTCAGCCAGCCTTTTTGAGCTTGGCCAGGGCGACCAAGCCTGCCTGACCCTGGCTGAAATCCAGATTCGCTACGCTGATATAAATGACGATCTCGCTCGGAACATTGTCGAAAAACGTGGAGCGATGGCCTGCCCGTGATCAAACTTGGGCCGCTACCGGACGGGCCACTGGGCGTTGCCGTGTCGGGTGGCGGAGATTCTATTGCCTTGCTGATGCTGTTACACAACGCCGGCCGTGATGTGCGCGTTGCAACAGTAGACCACCGCTTACGGCCAGAGGCCGCAGCGGAGGCACGCGGCGTTGCCGGCTTATGCCAAAAACTTGGTGTGCCGCACAAAACACTGGCCTGGGATGCGCCAGCTACAACCGGAAACCTGCAAAAAGCAGCGCGAGATGCGCGGCGCCGCTTGCTCGCAGACTGGGCAAGAGCCGAAACGCTGCGTGATATTGCGCTCGGGCATACGCTGGACGATCAAGCCGAGACGGTGTTGATGCGGCTGGCGCGCGGATCTGGCGTGGACGGGCTGGCAGGAATGGCGGCGCGACGCTGTGAAAATGGTCTTTGTTGGCACCGCCCTTTGCTGGCGGTTCAGCGGGCCGAATTGCGGGCCTATTTGGACCAAATAGGCGTGGCGTGGATTGATGACCCGAGCAACGAGGACCTGCGCTTTGACCGGATTAAGGCGCGCCGCACCCTTGCCGCGCTGGCCCCGCTGGGGCTAGAGGCAAAACGGCTCGCCGAAACTGCCGCGCATATGCGGCGGGCACGCATTGCGCTCGAGATCGCTACACAGGACCTCGCGCGATCTTGCGTTAGTATAACCGTGGCAGGAGAGCTGTCTCTGGGACTCGGGCCATTTGAGAACGCGCCCCGCGAAATACAGCTCAGGCTGCTTTCGGCGGGGTTAGGATGGGTGGCAAGCGCGCGCTATCGGCCCCGCTTTTCGTCGCTGGAAGGCTTATTGGCCTCATGTTTTTCGGAGCAGAATTTCACAAAAACACTGCATGGCTGTGTGATTTCAAAAAAGAATGACACGATTTTGATCAATCGCGAGCCGGCAGCAACCCCCGCGCCTGCACTGGCGCAATCTGTCTGGGATGGGCGCTGGGAAATCGATACAAAAGCGGCCAAAAACCTTGAAATTAGGGCTTTGGGCGAAGATGGGCTAAACTTATGCCCGAATTGGCGCGAATCGGGGCATAGCCGCCGCGCGTTGCTGGCCAGCCCTTCGTTTTGGCAAAAGGGAGTTTTGCTGGCTGCACCATTGGCGCAATTTGGCCATATTGGCAGTGTAGAACAGAAATCTGGCGAAAAAGGTTTTTATAAGACTCTAATTACGCATTGAATACGGCGTGAAAGCCCCTATTTATTAGCGCAAAGACACTGTCTGATTACGCGACAAGGAGACTCGGCTTGGGCAATACAAAAAATCTGGCGTTCTGGCTGGTCCTGATGGTCCTGATGATAGCGCTCTATAATATATTCAGCTCCGGCCTCGCCCCGAGCACCGGACAGGATGTCCACTATTCCGAATTCTTGAATCAAGTTGAAAGCGGCAACGTTACGAGTGCCCAGATCGACGGAGAAACTGTGATTTTTCAGTCTGGCGGGGGGACTTATAAAACCATTAAGCCGTCTGGCACAAACGATATTCTTGTCCCGATCCTGCAAGAAAACGGCGTTGATTTCGTTGCGGAATCGCAGGAACAATCGACGCTTTCGGCGATTATTATCAGCTTCTTGCCATTTATCCTGCTCATCGGTGTCTGGATCTATTTCATGAACAAAATGCAGGGCGGCGGCAAAGGCGGGGCGATGAGCTTTGGCAAATCGCGCGCCAAAATGCTGACCGAGCGCTCGGGAAAGGTTACTTTTTCTGACGTGGCGGGCATTGATGAGGCCAAAGAAGAATTGGAAGAGATTGTAGAATTTCTGCAAGACCCGCAGAAATTTAGCCGCCTTGGTGGCAAAATTCCGAAAGGCGCGCTGCTTGTCGGCCCTCCGGGCACGGGTAAAACCCTGCTGGCACGGGCCATTGCGGGCGAAGCCGGTGTGCCGTTCTTTGCGATCTCGGGCTCTGATTTTGTCGAAATGTTTGTGGGTGTCGGCGCATCGCGTGTGCGCGATATGTTTGAGCAAGCCAAAAAAAATGCGCCTTGCATTGTATTTATCGACGAGATTGACGCGGTCGGACGCCAGCGTGGCTCTGGCGTAGGCGGCGGTAATGACGAGCGCGAGCAAACCCTCAACCAGCTTTTGGTTGAAATGGACGGTTTTGAATCAAACGAAGGTGTGATTTTGCTGGCCGCAACCAACCGCGCCGATGTGCTCGACAAGGCGCTGCTGCGCCCCGGCCGCTTTGACCGTCAGATACATGTGCCCAATCCGGATATTAACGGCCGGAAAAAGGTGCTTGAAATACACGCACAAAAAATTCCGCTCGGGCCTGATGTGGACCTGCGGATTATCGCGCGTGGCACACCCGGGTTTTCGGGCGCTGATTTGGCCAATCTTGTAAACGAAGCCGCGTTGACTGCCGCGCGGACCGGCAAGCGCTTTGTGACGATGGAAGATTTCGAATTCGCCAAGGACAAGGTGATGATGGGAGCGGAGCGGCGCTCGATGGTGCTAACCGAAGAGCAAAAAGAAATGACCGCCTATCACGAATCCGGCCATGCGATTGTAGGTATTAAATTACCAAAGTGTGACCCTGTTTATAAGGCGACCATTATCCCGCGCGGCGGGGCGCTTGGCATGGTGATGAGCCTGCCCGAGATGGATCAGCTCAACTATTTCAAGGATCAGGTCACCCAGAAAATCGCCATGGCGATGGCTGGCAAGGCTGCTGAAATTCATAAATACGGTGAAGATCGGGTGTCTAACGGACCTTCGGGCGACATTCAGCAGGCCAGCGCTTTGGCGCGGGCGATGGTGCTGCGCTGGGGGATGTCTGACCTGATTGGCAATATCGATTATCAGGCCGCACATGAAGGCTATTCTGGTAACGGTGCCGGCGGGCTTTCGATCTCGGAAGGCACGCAGGAACTGATCGAGAAAGAGGTAAAACGACTGATCGATCAGGGTTATGAGACAGCGCGCAAAATTATCGAAGAAAGCGACGAAGAATTTGAGCGTTTGGCGCAGGGCTTGCTTGAGTATGAGACCCTTACAGGCAGCGAGATTCAGCGGGTAATGCGCGGCGAGCCACCCCTGAAGGGCGACGATGATGGCGAAGGCCCTAAAGGCGATAGCGGCTCGGTGTCTTCAATCCCCAAAGCTGCAAAAAAGCCAAAAGGCGATGGCGGTATGGAACCTCAGCCGCAAGGTTAGGTGCATCCAAGCACTTGAAAAAATAAAGCCCGGGCCTTTGCAAAGGCCCGGGCTTTATTTATTTTTGCGTAGAGATTTATGGCGCAGGGCACTGTGATACGGGAAGAAATTTTAACGGGAGCGACACGGCACGCAAAGGCCCGATTTGGCAACCGTCACTTGCCCAAACAATATTCAATTGCTTCCCGGGATAAATAGGTTGGAGCAGCCAGCTTGGCTGTGTATAGCTAGCAAATATTTTTTTACCTTCGTCGGCTTTGGTTGATTTCGTGTCGATTAACAGCGTGATATGTGGCCAAGGCACACTAGAGTTTAGCGACTGAAACCCAAGCCCCAGAGGTGCCAAATGGATTATTTGACCGATATCGAGATTGCCCGCGCGGCCAAGAAAATGCCGATCCAAAAAATTGGTGCAAAATTAGGTATTCCCGAAGCTGATCTTCTGCCCTTTGGCCACGACAAAGCAAAAATTTCAGCCGAGTTTATTTCGGCACAGGCCGACAAACCTAAAGGCAAGCTCATATTGGTGACCGCGATTTCGCCCACACCGGCAGGTGAAGGGAAAACCACAACTACTGTGGGGCTAAGCGACGGGCTAAACGCGATTGGCAAACAATCAACGATTTGCATCCGCGAGGCCAGCCTTGGGCCATGCTTTGGCATGAAAGGCGGCGCGGCAGGTGGCGGCTATGCGCAAGTTGTGCCGATGGAGGATATGAACCTCCATTTCACCGGCGATTTTCATGCAATCACGTCGGCACACAACCTTCTGAGCGCGATGATTGATAACCACATTTACTGGGGTAATGAGCTGGAGATTGACGAGCGCCGGATTGTTTGGCGCCGTGTGATGGATATGAACGATCGCGCCCTGCGTGATGTTGTGGTGAGCCTTGGCGGTATTGCCAACGGGTTCCCGCGGCAGGGCGGATTTGATATTACGGTGGCCTCGGAAGTGATGGCCATTTTGTGCCTTGCGACCGGTTTAAAAGATTTGCAGCAGAGACTGGGCGATATTATCGTAGCTTATCGGCGTGATCGGACACCGATTTATTGCCGCGATATCGAGGCCGACGGAGCAATGACCGTGCTTCTTCAGCAAGCCATGCAGCCCAATCTTGTGCAAACGCTGGAGAATAATCCGGCATTGGTGCATGGCGGGCCTTTTGCCAATATCGCCCACGGGTGTAACTCGGTTGTTGCGACGCAGACAGCGCTGAAAATTAGCGAATACGTTGTCACAGAAGCTGGATTTGGCGCTGATTTGGGCGCAGAAAAATTTATGAACATCAAGTGCCGCAAAGCCGGGTTGGCGCCTGATGTTGTGGTGCTGGTGGCTACGGTGCGGGCAAGCAAAATGAATGGCGGTGTAGAACGCGCCAACCTTGGCGAAGAAAATGTTAATGCGGTGATAGAGGGCTGCGCCAATATGGGGCGGCACATTGAAAACCTGAAGAGCTTTGGTGTTCCTGTTGTTGTGGCGATTAACCATTTCACGACAGATACCAAAGACGAAGTTGAAGCCATAAAAGCCTATGCGCGCGGCCACGGCTCGGAAGCGATTTTATGCACCCACTGGGCCGATGGCAGTGCGGGCACAAAGGAACTGGCTGAAAGGGTGGCAGAAATTGCCGAAGCAAACGTTTCGCAATTTGCTCCGCTTTATCCTGATGACATGTCGTTGTTTGAAAAAATTGAAACCGTCGCCAAACGGATCTATCGCGCAGACGAGGTTTTGGCTGATAAAAAGATCCGGCAGCAGTTGCGGGATTGGGAAGACGCCGGCTATGGACACCTTCCAATCTGTATGGCGAAAACGCAGTATAGTTTCTCGACTGATCCCGACCTGCGCGGCGCACCAACAGGGCATTCGATGCCGGTGCGCGAAGTGCGGCTCTCGGCGGGAGCCGGGTTTATTGTTGTCATCTGTGGCACTATTATGACCATGCCCGGCTTGCCGCGCACCCCGGCAGCGAAGAGTATCCGGCTGAATGACGCTGGCGAGATTGAAGGCCTGTTCTAGGAGAACCAAATGGCAGATATTATTGACGGCAAGGCTTTTGCCGCATCAATTCGCGAAAAAGTCGCGGTCCATGTGACGCGGCTAAAAGCTGACGGGCTCACGCCCGGCCTCGCGGTGGTTCTTGTCGGGGAAGATCCGGCGAGCGAGGTTTATGTGCGCAACAAGGGCAAGCAGACGCTGGAAGTCGGCATGAACTCGTATGAGCATAAGCTGGCAGCAGAGACACCGGAGGGCGAGGTGCTGGCGCTTATCGACCGGCTGAACGCTGACCCGGCTGTGCATGGGATATTGTGCCAGCTGCCACTGCCAGCGCATATAAACGAGAGCAAAATTGTAAATGCCATTTCGCCCGAAAAAGACGTAGACGGGTTTCATATTCTCAATGTTGGCCTGTTGGCGACGGGGCAGAGATCTATGGTGCCATGCACGCCGTTGGGCTGCCTAATGATGCTGCGGGACCGCCACGGCAGCCTTTCAGGGCTCAATGCGGTTGTGGTAGGCCGCTCCAATATCGTTGGCAAGCCGATGGCGGCGCTTTTGTTAAAAGACAGCTGCACAGTGACCATTGCCCATTCGCGCACCCGCAATATTGAGGAAATCTGCAAACAGGCTGATATTCTTGTGGCGGCAGTAGGGCGGCCGCAGATGATAAATGGCAGCTGGGTAAAACCCGGTGCAACGGTAATTGATGTTGGTATCAACCGGATTCCGGCGCCCGAGCGCGGGGAGGGCAAAATGCGGCTTGTCGGCGATGTGGATTTTGCCAGTGCAGCCGAAGTAGCTGGTGCGATAACACCAGTGCCGGGCGGCGTGGGGCCGATGACAATCGCCTGTTTGCTCGCCAATACTGTAACGGCCTGCTGCCGCGCCAACGGGCTGGAAGAACCAGAAGGGCTAACGGCCTAGGTAAAAGGGCATCTGCCCTATAGCTGGTTTTCACTCTCGACAATAAACAGGTGTTCCCACGCCCGCTCAACAAGCTCGACTGACATTTCAGGCTCGATTCCCTCATAGCGGCAACTCGAAATCATCTGTTCGATCAGGAATTTCGGCTGATAGGCCGAGTATTCGTTGTCTACCGAGGGATACAGGTGGAGCAGCAGGTGGCTCAGCACTTCTTCTTTGAACTCGATCGGGTATTGCCCGACTGTAAGAATAAAGATTTTTATGAAATCGTCCCGGTTCGGGTTTCCAACAAATATTTTGTAGTGGATCCGCCGCAACGCCGCGCCATCAAAAATCTTGTTAGGGGCGAAGTTGGTCGAAAACATAACCTTGGTATCAAATGGCACCGTGAATTTTTGCCCTGATTGCAAGGTCAGAATGTCGAAGCCCGATTCCATCGGCACAATCCAGCGGTTAACCAGCGTTTGCGGCGGCGTGGATTGGCGACCAAGGTCATCAACAATAAATACGCCACCGGATGATTTAAGCTGCAATGGCGCTTGGTAGGTGCGAGAAACAGGATTAAAATTCAGATCGAGCATGTCCATGGTTAACTCGCCACCAGTAATTACCGTTGGGCGCTTGCACAGAATATAACGGCGGTCCTGCCCTTTCCCGGCTAGGCGCAAGGCACCCGGGTCCTGCGCTTCCTGTTCGACCCTTTGATGGATTAACGGGTCATAAACAGAGATCACGTTCCCGGCGTATTCGATGAATTCGGGAACATATATATTATCTTCATAGGCATTGCGAATGCCATCAGCGATGGATGATTTTCCGTTACCCGGCGGGCCATAAAACAGCACGGAGCGCGGCGAGTTTACGGCCGGCCCAAGTTGCTCGAACATGTGTTTATTGATGATCAAATGCTCCATGCTGCCTTGCAGCGCTTCACGCGTCACAGCGGCATCGCGGATCGATTGAGCCTCTACCTGCTTTTTGAATTCTTCGAGCGGCACCGGCAGCGCACCGAAATATTCAGATTGAGACAAGGCGTCAAGCGCGGTTTGACGGCCCGCATCCGTGAGCCTGTATCGCAGGTGTTTAGGGTCTTCATATCGAGATGCGCCAAGGGTCTCTATCATGTTGGATTCGCGGGTTAACTCGATCAATTCTTGTGCAACAGGAACTGTAACCCGGAGGGAATCGGCGATGGCAATCACATTTTCCAGGTTGCGGCGCAACATGGTTTTCAACAAGATTTCCCTGAGCAGCGTAACATCCACTCCAACTCCAGCCAAGGTTTTCGGGGCAATGGGCATAGGGGTGGCAGTTGTCATTGGAATATCCCTGATAGAATTGTTGCATTAGCTTAACGCGCCACAGGGGGATGTGGCAAGCAGCGGATTTATTGCAGGTTTTAACTTTTTGAATTTGGCCGTATAATTGACGAAAACCCACCACCGTGAGGGCCATACAATTACACAGCAACAATCGCTCCGCTATGCGGCCTTTCTTCTGGCGCTTCTCGCTTTTGAGGCCGCTCTGGTTTTTATGATCAATCGTCTGGAAATAAATGCCCATGAAGGGGATTTAATGCACATGATGGATGCAACGCTTCGCATGGCTGATGGGGAGTTGCCGCATCTCGATTTCATGACCCCAATCGGAATTTTAGGATTTGCGCCGGTGGCGGGCTTTGTTTCGCTGGGTTATGCGCTCGGCAAGGCGACTTTGCTGGCCAATATCGCGGTCGCGGCCGCGTTGTTGCCCGCTGTCTGGTGGGTTGGTGCCACGCGGCTTAAAATGGGGCAGGCGCTCTTTTTTGGCGCGGTTGTTCTCATCATATTGACAGCGGCGATTTTCGGAGGCCCGACACCGCTTGTTTCTTTGTCGATGTATTATAACCGCTGGGGGTGGGGGATTGTTTTTGTTGTGCTGGCCACAGTCCTGTTTCGCCCGCGCGTAGAAATTGCCGAAAGCTGGGTTGCGCCCGGTATCGTTGGCGCCGGAATGGCGGCGCTCGCCATGTTAAAGATGACATTTTTTGCGCCGCTCGCTCCTTTTGTATTGCTTGTTTTACTGCTTCAGCGCCGCTTCGGGCTGGTTTTTCGTGCCTTTATGCTGGGCGCAATAATTGGATTGGGGCTGCTCGCGTGGCTGGGGCTTGACTATTTTATGGCCTATTTCAGCGATTTATTGGCTGTCACTGGAAGCCAATCGGATCGGGTTCGTCCGTCAAAGGAATTCCTGTCGGTTATGGCCGGTCCGACCTCGCTTATAACAACACTGGTGTTGATGCTGGGGGTTATGGTCTTTCGAAAATCCGGCCAGATGGAAGAGGGGCTGGTTGTGCTATTGTTGCTGCCGGTTTTTTCTTACATCACGTATCAAAACTGGGGGAATGATCCAAAATGGCTGCTGCTTCTTGCGCTCTATTTCTGGGTTAACTTGCCGGACAAGGCGATTGTCGTTAGCTTTGCATTGCCTGCACGAGATACGCTGGTCGTGCTTTTATTTATAGCGCTGACTGTCATTTTCCCTTCGGTGATTACAATGGCGACATCGCCAGTGAGGGCGGCTTTTGTGTATCGGGCAGATTACAAACCCCTTCCCATGAACCAAATAACCGATATCTGGCTGCCAGAGCGGCGTGTATCGGGAATGCCGATCCGTGTCCCGATGGAAAGCATGGGGCCGCTTTTTCCGCTACAAGATCCGGTGGAGATCAACGGTTTTGAATTCCCGGATTGTAACGGCGCGGAGACGATTGTGCCGATGCTTTTGAAGATGGCACAGGAAGCCGAAGCGCTTGAAAACGTGCGTGGGCAGCCGGTCTTGACTGCGGATGTTTTGAGCATCAACTGGCTTTATGCTGATCTGGCGCGGGTGAAGGGCGCAGCGCCTTGGTATTATGGTGATTTTTCCGGCTTTGATAACGCAGCGTTTTTGATGGTTCCAATGTGCCCGATCAAGCCTAATTTGCGCCGCTCGATGGTGTCGCGCTTTGACGAGGCGGGGTATCAGCTCAACGAAGTATTCCGCTCGGACCTGATGGTGCTATATAGCATTGTCAAGCCGACTGGATAACGACAGACCCAAGATAGGTGATTAACCCGCCCGCGATCGCAAATCCTGCGGGAAACCGGCTCTTCCAGCCGCCTTCTTCCCATGATGCCCAGCCCTTTGGTGCCAGCCCCATGCGGCCAAAAAGAGAGTGGACAAGCACCGCCATCAACGCCGAAAGTGAAAGAAACATCAAAAAAGGTAAGAGCTCGCGCGTATCGACAAACGGGATGACCGCGCTGATGAATTTCAAATCACCAGCAGGCACCAGCCCGGCCGCAAAAATTACCAGGCTTGCTAAAAGCGCGATCACGCCATAGCCGAGGCTGCGCAAGTATTCATCAAAAGGGAGCACAATCGGCGCAACGATTATAAAAACGGCAACCAGTGTCAGGGGCAAAGCATTTGGAATCCGGAGAAACTTCATGTCACTCCATGTTGCATAGACGCAAAACGGGAAGGTAACGACCAAAAATATAAGGGCCCAACTCGCCATGGCGCTAAAGATTTACATTTGCGGTTAGGGCGCGCAGGGCATCCACAGCGGCGCCAAAATGGCGTGGGTGGGTTTCAACGGCTTCTTGAAGCAAGCCCACGGCAATATCGCGATCACCGCGATCAACAGCTACTTTCGCGGCTTCATAGTAGAGCAGGGCACGCTCTTCATCGGTCATCGGGATGACAGGAAGCTGATACTCTCCGCGCATTCCGCGCACAACGACAAGATTTACTTTGGCGCGAAACAGGCTCGGGTCAGCCCGCAGAGCTTGGCGAAACAGGTTTTCGGCATCTTCCAGATCGCCGCGAATTCGCTTTGAAAAGCCCCAGTTGTTGAGCGTGTTGGCC
>Ga0316205_10001193_pt1 | contig 35611 bp, 68 predicted proteins | sample 3monthpyrite_MG_FD_204941 | JGI IMG/M metagenome (GOLD analysis project Ga0316205, IMG submission 204941) | Microbial mat bacterial communities from mineral coupon in-situ incubated in ocean water Damariscotta River, Maine, United States -... | ecosystem: Environmental > Aquatic > Marine >...
CGCCAGACGTACCATAATAATTGAGGAAAATCCCTGTATGAGTAGTCCCGCTAAAGCCATCTACAATGCAGTTTCTAATTGTGCTTAGCGTGTTGCCGGTGACGTAGCCTGCATCTATAGCTCGGTTATTGGAATTAGTTACATCGGTGGTGGTGATGTGACAGCCATCCATTAAAATATCTACATCAGTCCATTGAACGCAGGCATGACCATCACTGGTAGGATTGTGCTCAACCTGTACATTCCATAATTCAATATCAGGCAAGGCTAAAGTAATAGGCTGATAAGATCCGCCCGAATGACGATATACGCTAGTGTCCCACTCAGTCGACGCCCGCCCGGTAGAGTCATAATCCCGAATAATGATCTTGCCGTAATTACTAAAACCGTTGATTGCGACATTGGTCGTATCTGCCGATCCAGAAGAAGCGCTAAGCTCAGCAACAGGATCATCACCGCTCATATCTGCACCTTCAGCAGATTCCCAAGCATTCAAACTGGAATAAGCTCCAGCACCATCAGTATCGACTCTGTTGACGTCTTCAGCCATTAAACCGCTGCGTGATCCTTAAGATATGTTACTAAGTCACCAATGTATACATTCATACTACCACCATTAGTTTCAATAGCATTCATCACGCCCTCACCTACAAACCATCGACGTAAATAAATAACATCTTCTGTCTGGATTCTGATATCTTCAGCAAAACGATCTCTTGCAACTGAACGATGTAAGGTAAATTCAATAATCCTGTTAGCATGGCTTAATAACTCAAAGCCATTTAAATCCTTTAGTTTATTTATAAAGCGTTCTGTAGATGTTGGATTTTTACCTGTAGCAGAATAGTCAGCTTTTAAGTGAATAATACCTGTCGCTTCATTATAGTCTTCAACAGTGAACACTGTCTGCAAGATAGTATCGGGATTTAAATCACCATCCCAAAAGCCTACAGAACTCATAGCATCACCGATATCGATAGTGCAGGTGACTTCATTAGCTGCAAAAACGATCCCTGTCGCCTTCCAGCTTTCTAGCAACTGCTGGATCCGAGCTTGTCTAGCTGCACTAAAACCATCATCTGTAGAGCTGGCATACTTATTAAACATGCGAAGGTTGTAAACTCTACCCACACGACTAACAACTGCAAAGTCTAAATCAAAGAACCATCGTTGACCGTAATCTTCACAAGTAAATCCAGCAATAGGATGGCCTGGAACGGGGTCACTTAGAAAAGCCTCATTCAATAATGCTGGCTCTTTATAAACAACAACTTCACCCCAGTTAGCTAGCTCTTGTGGGCTGGCCGGATGAGCAGAAGCCCTTGCCTCGCTACAATCACCCCGCAATTCTATGAATTTACCGCCAAACCGATTTGCTCTTTTAAAATATAACTTCATCGTTACCTCTTTTATAGAGCGATAAAAAAAAGAAAAAAAAGAAAAAAAAGGGGGAGAAAACTCCCCCTGATTTAATTAGCCTAATAGCAAGGCCGTATGCTCTGGCTTGATGTTCTTAACGCCCCATGCTAGGCCAACTTCATAGCGTACTTTTCGGTAGCCTTTATACATAGAGAACTCAAGAGACAATCCAGATCGTGGATCAGTGATAATCTGGCGATCTGCTGCCATATCACCTTCTTCTGGTAGTGCGGGAGCACGTGCAGCAAGAACAAGCGCTGAACGGGCAAAGCACATATTACGTGCAGAACTTGCAACAACAGTAATTGCTGTTGCTGATGTGGCGATAGCAACACGTAAACCGGGAGCGGCAATAGTAATTGTATCACCTGCTGCTGGGTTAGCACCTGCAAACACAACAGAAGTTACTGCGTACTTATTGGTATCGCCCGCAATGGTAATAATATCACCAGCTGCAATAACACCTGTTCCAGCTGTTGCAAGGGTAAGAACCGTTGCGCCTACTGCATAACCTGCATTATTTGTTGTTGCTGAAGCCATAGCGCCAGCTGTTTGTGTTTGAATCTGTGCTGATTCGCGGATCGGCATGCCATGAAGATCAAGCAACACACCTTGACGCAACATTGAATCAGTGCCAGCCGCATTAACCGCTGATTGCTTACCCAGGAAATTGGCGCCAGCTGTAGTATTAAGGACAAGCTGCGGATCAACGTTGCCGCCGTTATCCTTCAAGATTTTCATCACGTTGGATGCATCGGTGTAATCGTTAGCAGTGCCGAAAGGCGTTGTGGCTGGTGTACCATAAGCACGAGAAAAAGTTTTTTGCAGCGCTGCAAGGTCAGTTTCAACTTCATTTGCAACAGCTCGAATTGCTTGCGCAATCTTGCCTGCCCGCGTGTTCTGATAACCTGCGCCAGTATTCAAACCTTTGGCGGCATTACCATTAAAGCCAAATTCCGCTGCACGTTCTTTAGTAATGGTGATTGCAGCATTACCTGAAGTCTGACCCGTTGGATCGGGAACAACCATTGCTGGCGTGATATCGCTGACATTTCCTGCTGGCTCAACATCAACAATAATATCTTGGTTTAAGGCTGCACGTTCTGCGCTTGCGTTCATTGTGACTGATGGAACCAAGCCAACAAGCTCACGCGAAACAACATCAAGTGCCTCGTAAATATCCGGGATCAGCCCGGTAAGGGTATTCTCTGCCATTTTCTTAAATCCTCTAATGAATTAAAATTAATCTTCAATTACGGTTCCGCCGTCTTCGCGAATGAATTTCATCTGCTCAGCTGGGGTTAATTTATTAAAATCGGATCGCCCGATCTCTTTTGCAGCACCGCTGCCATCGCTTGACCCACCGTTGGCACTGCCGCCAGAGGATTGACTGCCTTTGATTAATGAAGAGAAACGAGCACTGCCCATAAACTCTTTTGCTAAATCTTCAAGGCTTGAAACGGTTAGTTCACCCGCTTCATTTGTAACCTTAATCCCTTCTTCTGTAGATTTCAACCTACGCTGGACAAAATCAGCTAACAGTTCAATGTTTGCCCCTTCAGCCAAAGTTCCTGCAATTCTTAAAGCCTCGTTTCGCTCATCGCGTTTTGAAATTTTATCACGCAACGTTTGATGCTCTTCACGCTCTCGTTCAAGTTCCTGCATGGCTGATTTATGTAGCTGCTCGTAATCACCTTTTTGCTCAAGGGATTCACGTTCTTTTTGTTTTGCCAGCCGCTCGGCTTCTTTTTTGTGTTTGTTGGCCTCTCCGATCTTTGCATTCAAGCGTTGGTTTTCAGCTGCCTCTGCATCCAATTTTGCTTGCAAGGCTTCATAGGCTTCTTTGCTGATGGCCTGGCTATCGCCTTCGCCTTCGCCTTCACCTTCACCGCTGCCGCCGGGTTCACCTTCGCCGCCTGACTCTTCACGGAATACGCGCCCGTACAATTTTTTTTGGTTTTGAAATAGCATTTCTATTTTCTCCTATGAGCACAGCCCATTGTTTATAAAACGTTTATAAATCTTGAAAGACGAACGGGTTCATCTGCTCCAATTGTTGCAAAGTATATACCCGGCCAGTTGGATCGACAAATTGATCAATCTTTAATTGCCCCGTTCTAAATAATTTAGACCTTTCCGGCCCTAGCGCTTCATCAATAAATTCTCTTGGTTGCTGTCGCAGCCATCCACCATAAGTAGTTTTACCAGAAACAGCCTTTGCCCCTATTGCCCCTTTTGATGCTCTTTGCCCTGTTACCTTACTGCCAAGATCAAATTCTGGTTTAACTTTTGGTATCGTCGTTGATCTACAGCCCCAATGAGCGGGAGGGACAGGCCCGGATCCGGTTGAATAAACTTTGCCATCACGTGATGCGCAAATCATTGTGGTTCTGCCATCAAGGGTTGACACCCATTGATAACCATCAAGGATATCTGAATTTTGTTCATAAACCTTATTTCTAGCCATTGCCGAAATGTGATTAGTTGAAGTCCTAACCAGTGTCTCTAATTGTCGCCTTGTTAATGTTGTCATTGTTGTTGCCAGCTTATCAGCGATAACGCCAGTTGAATCCCCTAGCGCAACCCCGTCCCGAATAGCCTGCGTTATTTCAGCCACTTTTTTTTGTGAAAAATCTTTGTATGCTGTCGATATACTAACTGATGCCATGCCAGCAGGCGCGGCCATTGGTGAATTTTCAACAGCGCCGATCAATGCTTCAGTGGAAGGGGATGAGAACGCAGCCTTTGTTGTTTTTTCAAATAATTCAACAGAAAATTTTGATTCACTCAACGCTAAATTCTGCATCCCAATAACAGCATTACTTGTGATATCAGTCATTGCAGCTTTAGCCAGGCTTTCTATTTCCTGAAGCATTGCACCAAGCTGCTGAGCTCTTATTGTTGTGCCTGCTTGGTTGATACGAACAACAATATCCCGGCGCAATTTATTCAGCGCCCTAACTGCTTCTTTTGATTGCTGGCCACCGTATCGCTGCAAAAATACCTGATGCCGCGTAGCCGCATCAATAATTGCTTGCCGTGATGACATTAGAAGGTAATCCCTATTTCGGCCTCTTCATCTATCTGTTCATTGGTTCTAGCTTCATCAATCATGCCTGAACTTCTGAGATCGTCGCGTAAATCATTTTTTGTTATAATTCCACGATCAACCATTTGGATCGCGGCCACAATTAATTGCGGGTCAACTCGCTTATCATAAAACTCACGATTAATCTCTAATATTGAGTCACCAACTCCACCCATAAACCGTTTTGCCCATTCAAAACAATCAAGCAAGGCTGACTGAGCGTTACCAACAATAGTTCCAAGCTGTGAGTTTTGCCCACCAAAGCGCATTTTAGCAGCTTCTGCCGTTTCATTTCCGCCTGCATCCTGAATGATTCGAGCCCCAATCTTTACCATTTGCGCCTCTTTTTCTTTCATTCCTTCAGCTGGCATTGTGTTAGATTGTGCTTGCAATAAATCAGCCGATGCGTTTTCAGGCAACAAAACAGCTGTGCGCGAACCAAGGGAAACGCCGCCTTTTAATACTTCATCAACCCATGCTTGAGACAATCCCGATATAACTGGCGTTGGTTGACCAACCATAAATGCGGATTCTTCAAAATCTGCGCTGTTTCGATAATGGGAAATATTAATTTCTGCAAGGTCATATAGTGGCGACTTGTCAACAACCTCATCATTATTTTCTGATCCAACAAAAACAAAAGGAATTTCATTCCATCGCTTCCCTGTTGAATCTGTTGGTTCAACTATATCAACAATGTTTTCTTTATCATCATAAAGAACCTGAATATATTTCCCACCTTCAATTTTTAATACTCGATGATATTCCTTGCATTCAGTGCCAAATCCATCAGCTGCTATTTCTTCATGATCTTCCATTAACACAACAAGAGATAACTTTCTAACACCGCCTACCATATGCGTGCGCCAATTAATTATTCTTTCTGTGGCATATGTCAGAATGCTAGCCTGTAGATTCATTGCTGACACTTGCGCTTTAGTCAGGCCCTTTGGTGCTTTTGGGTAATCGACAAGCAGACCGAATCTGCCTGTCTGTATAACGTCGCTGATAATTTTACGCGCCATCTGATCAAGAGTAAGGCCTCCACCATTTGCATTTTTTTTGATATATTCAATTGATGAATCTACTTCATGAACAGTTTGTTTTTTGAACACCATTCCAAGCATCCCTGAAAGAGTGCTGCCAGTAAAACCAACAAAATTAGCCCTCTGCAAATAGTCATCATAACGCTTCTCATTTTCAGGGCTTAAATCATCCGGCGAAGGTTTAGGCAAATATTTTGTTTTCTTTTTCTCTATTGCTGATTTGCCTTTTACACAATCACGCACTGTCTGCCATTGCGGTAAATACTGTTTATAATCTTTATGCTGATCAGTAACGGGCATTCTGTTTACCTCGAAAATTTAACGTTAATTTTTGTTGCTGGTTTTTTAACGGGCATTTCAAATGCAATTGGATAAGTTGCCGCGTCTGGCAAGTGGTCAAGATTGCTTGATTTGTCTGGCTCACCATTGGCATTATATGCTAGCTGCTCAAAACATTTGGCAAGCTCCGGGCATTTTTCCTCATTGACTTTTAACAGTCCTTTCTGAAATGCGTTATTAGTCGCAAGTACGCGATCCTTAACTAGCGGGTTAGTACTGTTAGCATATACAGAAAATTTAGCCTGTTCAAGCAATGCAATGTCTGATGTGCTTGCGTTTACCGTTTTTCTGCTTTTTCCGCTAGCATCAGGATAAACCCTAATAGGGTGATCAGGGTATTTTTCGTTGATCGTGTCAATCATGGCCGGGGTATCATAAATGCCTTTCAGTTCCTCAACGGCGTGCCATACCTTGCCGCGCAATACATAAATAACTGCGCTCATATTGGTAACATTGAAATCCATTCCAATCCTAAGTAATTCTTTTTCCTTGTAAAATTCCCGGCTCTTATGGTTTATTCTTGAGTAAGAATTATAAACGGTGCCCGATTTAAGATTAACGAATTTGCCATACAAATATGCATCGACCAATTCTTGCGGGTAGGTTTCCAGCAAAGAATCAATATAATCTTCTGGCAAATGCTGATTATTCTCATAAGTGCTTGCTTGAACCATTGAATAGCTTGCTGTGGGCTCTTCTGCAAATCTATCATAAACAAACAAAAAGCCTTCTGGCGTTGTGGTGACACCGATCCCATTGACTACGCCATCTATTTTCAATCTCAGCCTGGCTATAATTTTATTCCATGCAATAACAGCTTTATCTTTTGGAAGTGTGTCTATTTCATCAACCAAGGCACGCGCAACTTTAAAACCAACAATGCTTGAAGGCTTATCCATCGATCTACAAATAATAGTCCCGTAGTATCTGCGCCCCCTGAAAAGATGGACTTCCTTGTTTGATTCTTTTACATCAACACCAAAACCAAGCATTTCACCGGCTTCAATAATTGTTGGAAAAAATATATCTCTGATGCTTCCATAAGTCGGCCCGAAATAGCCTTGACGTGATTTTGGGTGCTCTCCCGCAAAGTTCAGCAGATCAAGACAGCCGACAAACGTTTTGCCAGAACCAAAGCCGCCAACAAAAGCACGAAATTTTGTATCAAGCTGCTTTAAAAAAATGTGTTGCGGGGCGCTAACTTCCACGGGTGACTTTTACTTCAGAGGCTGGCTTGCGTACTTCATAGCTAATGCTTAACGCTGGCACATCTTCACCTGAATCATGATTGTCAATGTTTCGCTTCCAATCACCTCGCTTCCTGTTTGTTAGCCAGAAAATACACGCAACAGGCTCAGGGGGGTAATATTTCATAACCGGGGTTTTTATTACTTCGCCATAATAATTTGTTATATGTGTATCTTCATGGCTGTATCCTGCCGCCCGATGGAACAAAGATTGCTCAATAGTTTCGTCAGCCACTGCCTTTCCTCTTTTTATGGACTCCTGAAAAATTGGATATTTCTTTTTCCATTCATATATTTGGGAAACCGCAACTTCAAAAAAATCTGCAAGCTGTATATCGGTTGCATAGAGTTTTGCGCATAGCTTTTCAGCCTGCACCGGGTGATAGTCTGCTTGGTATTTTGTAGGCCTGCCTACTGGATTTGAGTTAACTGCTTGTTTTTTCTTAGCAGTTTTCTTTTTTGTAGTTTTCTTTTTTGATACAGCTTTTTTTTTAGCTGCCTTTTTCTTTGCAGTTTTTTTCTTGGTAGCCACTGGCTTTCCCCATTAATCACGGATTAATAAGGCAAGACTATTCTAATATTCTTGTTTCGTCAAAAATTTTTATGCGTTTCTTTGTATACTTCAGCAACTCTTTTTGTTTGACTAGTTAAATGATAGATGTTTTCTTGGCTTTCCCCTGTACATATCGGGCACAAATACCAGCGTTTCAGCCCTTTGCACCTTAAACGTTTAAGCGCTTTTTTTGCCTGGCGCTTATCTAAATAACGTTTTTTTGTGCATTTCTTCATATTTTTGCGCTTTCTTTCTACCTTCTCTACAGGGGTAGTTTTTCCAGAAATACTTAAAACTCTCACACAAAACAAAAAGACTCCCCCTTTTAATGGTATAAGTGGTTAAAGTGGTATAACTGGTATTAGTGGTTAAAGCGGTTAAACCCAGCAACACCAATGTCTTCAGACTGGTGATGAATGTTGAAGTGTGTTGAGTTGTATATTTTTTCATCTCGGTTTTACCACTTTTACCATCTACAGGGGGTATGCCTTAATCCACCAAAAAAATACTGTTTAGTATTGTCCTGGAAAGTGCGTTCACACTTTAGTTAGCCCACAACAAATAAGCACACCAAATAATAAAAGGTATCTTGAGTAAGACCGCTGCCACATCGAGCCCTAATGAGTATTCGTACTTTCTTGGGTATGTAGCGAGCGAAAGTATTAAGACTCTAAGCACAAAGCCCACTACCAGTACCCAAAAACTTAATAATATGAATGTTTCCATTTTTTACTCTCCCTCACTCTGACAGAATCTACAAGGCTTCAGCTCACTCATGTTTGCTTACCTCTATACGTGCTAACGCTACGGCTTTGTATATGTCTTTGTCGAAAGTTTCCCTTTGCCCTGAAAATGTTGAGTGATCGACGAAATATTTATCGTCTGAATCAGTGCCAATAATTGCGCCATTATCCAGCAACCACTTAACATTCTCAGCGAAGATGGCCGGGTCTTTGTATGTGAAAACTCTGCGCCATCCATCCTTGTCTATGTATGTGACATCTTCTGAAAATCGTTCCAACTCGCAATCATCTCGCCCCATCACCTCTGCCAGTTTCTTATTCAGTCCATCGTCTGTCATGGCTTGTTATCCTCTATTAATTCGTTTTGTTTATTCATTTCTTAAAAGTCCATAGCGTATAAATTATCCAAGCAGGCCAAAAAATAAAATTGAATAAAATAATTAAAATAAAATCACTCATCAATCACACCTCATTGTGTTTCTCTTCAAGCTCTTCAGATAAAACCTTATATCGTTCTTTAGTGATTAACTGCATTTCCAGCGAATTATCGAGAATCTCCTGGCGTTGTTGTTTGATGGCCTCATCACATAGCTCAAACATTTCTTGATGCAAGTCCATCGCTGTAGGAAATCCTTTTATAAATTCCTTGCCCGTCTCTCTATCATCCATTAGGGAACCTCTCTTTAGATTTTAGTGTTGTAATAAATGTTTTTATTGAATCGTGATTTGGTGTAATTTGTTTTGTTTATTCATCTTTTAAGTCTTCCATTTCTAAATCAGATAGATCTAATCGTTTAAATAGAATTTGCACCACTTCACCGTCGTGGCCAAAGTGGGACTCTAAATCTATTATGTGCTCTATCTTTTCTGGTACAGGAATCCATGCGTCAACCGCTAACTCGTAGTAAAATAATCGAGGCTTTTTTTCGGTTAGTTTTTTTAGATTCTCGCCCATCATTATTAGCTACCCCTCAACTTCTCAATGAGCAAATCAATCTCTGCCTGTGTCTCAGGTGATTGATCGCGCTTGGCGGTTTCTAATTCCTGTATAGCTTGTTCTATGTCCATGACTCTCTCCTGTTATTCATCTAATTGGTTAAGGGCTTCGATTAAATCAACAATGACCCCAGCCCTGTCACTATATTCTGTTTTGTTATTTAGGTAATGTTTGCGGTCATAATTAATACTGGCTTTTGCTGCTTCTGCCACCTTCTCTAATAAAGCGATTCTTTCTTTCTGTTTGGCGTTGATTTTCTTTTGTGTCTCTAGTGAGAATTTACAGCCTTTTAATAATTTATCCTTCTGCTCTAGCTTGTGAAAAATGTTTTTCATGGTTGCTTCCTTTCTAGCTGGTGACTTTCTATTTTTTCATTATCCTTTGTTAAAGGTGGGCTGGCCTACCTTGCTGGCACTGTTAGCTAGTGTCTAACCCAACAAGGGACGGATTCGCACCGCCGTTACACTCCCATCGGCCTAACCCATAGCACCTACTTAACTAGGTCGAATTTTTCATCCGATCCTGGCTCATACTCAAAATTTATACATATTGCTTCAGGGTTCATCGTCCTGTTAAATAAACATACCGGCACTTGCTCTGATTCTATAATCGTATAATCAATATGCTTGCATGAAAAACAAGTGAACCCGTTTTTGATAATATTTTTTATTATTTCACTTTTGCTAGTCATGCCTTTTAATCCTCGCTTTATACATTCTGACCATCACCGATGCCGCCTTAATATCTTTTTCTTTTATGTTTGATTTTAGAATTTCATCTACTATTACGCATTCATCAATATCTAGAATTTCCGAAACTGTTGGAAACATAACCTGCAATTCTTCTTTTAAATTATTACACCCCTTTATATGACCAAGTAACAAAAGCAGCTTCCATAATGGAATTTCTATACATCGCATATTTTTATATATGGCCCCTTCTGTTGCTTGCTTCCATCGTCTGCCAAGCATCAATTTTTGTTTGTGCTGCGTTTCGCTCAGCTTCTAGAAGGGTAAATTCGCGCAAGGCTTCCTCAAGCTCTTCAACTACTTTTGCGTATTCGTCAGATGCTTCTGCTTTTGCTTCGCGCAAATTCATTGCACCGTCAGTTAAGCCAATAGCGTACGCAGCCCTTACTGATTTTCTATGAAGCTCTAAAAATCTGGCCCTAGATTTCCATTTTGCAAAATCTTCTGCTGTGTCTCGCAGGTAATTCAAAGCCTTTTCGACTTGTTCTGTTGTTATAAATTCGCGCATCAATTTTCCCTGCCGGATTGTTTTTTAATCTCAGATTCAATTAAATTAACTAGCTCGCCTATTTTATCATTAATTATCTTTGTAGAATAAATTTCTGTTATAGGCCGATCAATGCTGTATTGCGTTAATCTTACAACGCCCTCTTCAACATCAGAATCAATTGTTACGTCTATATCTTCAACCATCGCTTTTCCTAAATAGTTTTATATAATCAATTCTCTTTTGCGCAGCCTCTTCTGACTCAAAAGGCGCGCCGCTATCAAGCAGCTTTCCATTTTCAAGCCTTACAACAAAACATTCTTTCCCGCGTGGTGTTTTGAATGGCTCAATTTTTATTTCATTCTGTTCTGCCATATCTATCTATATAATCCTGTTCTGTTGGCCCGGTTTTATGTTGTACGCAAAAAACGCTGCTCCCTTTTCTATGCGGAAAATGAAAAGCGTTGCAGCAACACGTTTCTTTTTTCCTTTCCCTTTTTTTTCTTTCGGTTATATCCTTTAGTGAGTCACGCCCGCACGATGGACAAAGAGAATATTTTTTTATTTTATATTGTTCTTTTTTCTTTCGCAGAGTTATTTGTTTTCTGCATCCATTTTTTGAGCATCTGTAAATAAAGCCCATTATTTAAACTTTTCATTCTGTATTTTTCTTGATTCCCGTATAAGCGCCTGGCCAAGCTTCCTTGCGTTATCTGGATACATCACAAGGTTTTCAATCGGATGATTGAACGCCATCACAACCTGTTCGTCAACAGTCCCAACTCTAAATTGAACCGGCGTTTTCGGCGCATCTCCGCCCTGTTTTTTACTAGCCATTATTTTTCCTTTATTATTTCATTTAAAATCTGATCGACACTCCAAACAATTCGATAGTGCCCTAAAAAAGTTTTTAATATTCTTTTCTGGCTATCCCTTAAAGCTGAATCTTTGACTGTGCCATCAACTTTTATTTCTTTAAGGCTTTTTATTTCATACCAATAAGTTCGCCCTTTATAACCAACTAAAATATCATCGTGATCAACCTCAACAGAAACACCAGGAATTGTTCTAAGCGCTTTTACAATTCCGGGTTGATTCACATCTACTTTTTTTGCGTACTTCATTAAAACGGAATAGAGTCATCGAAGTCAGGCTGCGCCGATACTTCCTGTGCATTTCCTGGCACCGATGAATTTTGCGCTTGCTCTTTGCTGCCAAGCATCACAAGCTGACCCGCAATAATTCCTGTATAGTATCGCTCTAGTCCTTCCCTGTCCTTGGCTTTGTTGGTTTGCATTTTTCCTGATACGTACACCTGCGATCCTTTCTTTAGGTATTCGCCAACAATTTCTGCAAGCCTTCCAAATGCCGACACGTTCACCCATTCTGTGCGTTCTTGCTGCTGCCCTGTTTCCTTGTCTTTCCATTTTTCATTGCATGCAATCGAAAACTTTGCGACAGCCTTTCCGTTTTGCATATATCTAAGTTCAGGATCGCCGCCCAAATTGCCTATAAAATTACATTGATTTAAACTTGCCATTTTAATTCCTTTCAATTGTCATTACGGGTTTATATAAAAAGCTCCAATCTTCTGCTTCTTTTTTCGGTTTTTGCTTTGTCTTTTTAGCCCATTCCTTCTGGCTTTTCTTTAAACATTCAATACACATTGGTAATCTGTAGCCTTTATGCTTAGGCCCATGCAGCCTGAAATGATGGACTTCTTTTACTTCGCCGCATCCGCCATCCTCAACAGACCTGCATTTTTTAAACTCCATTTATCGCTACTCTTTCGATCTTGTTTTCAATAATCAGCTTTGCAACTTTCTTTGCTGTTATTTTTCCAATGCCGTTATAGATAAGCGAAAGCTCTATTTCATCTTGAATAACATCAAGAATAACAACCTTTGCTTGGGGCTTCTTCGCTAATTCCTTTAATTCTTGAAGCTCTGCTTTTTCTTTTTCAAGGTTTTTGTTTGCCTGCTCTTCAGAGACTTTTGCAGCCTCATCAATTACAGCTTGCGCTTCAGCTGCAAATCTTTCGCGCTCAGCTTCAAGCTTTTCATCTTCCAGCCTTTTATGCTCATTGATGCGAGACTCTATCAGCAGCTTTAGATCATCATGATCCTTGAACACAATGCTGGTTATGTCGTTAAATAAAAACTCCTTTTCTGTTGCTCTTATTAACTCAAGGTTTTTTTCTACCTTTTCACCAGCTTCATTTGCAACAATCTTTGCCCTGGCCAACTCATCATTTGCCGCTGAACGCAAAGAGGCTATTGTTTTTTTGCCTTTTATGGCTTGTTCAAAATTTGCATCATCTTTAATAATAACGATGCCGAATTTTTTATTTAGATCAAAAATAAATTCTTGAATCTCTGCTTTTGCTTCGCCGATAATCTCAGATCTAATTAATCCTTTTTTTGTCCTGACTGACTTTTCAAGATTCAGCCGTTTTTCTCTCATGCTATCCTTCAGGCTGTTGATAGTTCTGAATAGCTCACTAATATCAGCTGTTTGTTCAAGCGCTTGGCCTTTTACCATCTCAAGCTTGCTTTCTGCTTCTGAACAAAACTTTACAGTTTTTTCGGCATTTGCAAAATCTTCATCTGTTTTTAAATCAGTATTAATTGCATCAATAAAGGCTTGAGCGCTTTTTTCATATAAGGCAAGATTTGATGATTTTACTTGACCGTCAATTTGAATATTAATTGCAGGTAATTCCATAATGGCTTGCGCTGCTGGCTTTACCTCTTCTGCTTTATGGGAATAAGATTCAAGATCAGACTGAAATTGCTTCCAGCCGTTTATTATTTTTTTCCGCAATGCAAGATCAGGAAATACCCACATTTTTGCGAACTTCTCAAGCGTTCCATCTGACACAACAAACAAGCATTTCTCAGCACCTGATAATATAAATTGCTGCTCTATTTGGATTCTGTACATTTTCGGCAAATCTCCCTCACGTTCAACAAGCGAGAAAAGATCTTTGTTGAATAGCTTATGCTCAAATAAAATATCGCTTAACATGGTCAAGCCATCACATGATGCCAGCAGTTTCAACCCTTCAATTTCATCTGTTAATGTTGCCGGGAATAATTCAGCGCCAATGATTTTTTCTATTTCTGGCCGGATCAATTTTTCTGCAATGTGACCTTTTGCGAAAAGCTGCTTTTGAAAATCGCCTACCTCTTCAGTTTCACCTGTTGCTTTTTGCTTCAGTAGATCGTCGCGCTTCATATATTTAGATTCTGACATCATTGCAGGCGCTTCTGATGCTGTAAAATAATCAGCTCTTAAATCTAACCATTCTTGCGTGCCTTGTTTAACATTCACGATTTGCATTTTAAACCCCTTGTATTCTGTTTAATATCAGCTTTCTCTGATTTGCTTTTTCTGCTCATCGGTCAATTTACCCTTAGATTCTACCATAGCTATAATGTCATCGGGTGTCTTTTTTCCTGACTGTATCACGGAAGCCCATGCAGAAAAATTCTTGTTAAAATCAGCCTCTAGGTACATAAGCTCTGCTGGCTGCTCATGGTTTACAACTTCAGCCTCTTCAACATCAATGATCTTTCCGTCCATCTCTTCTGCTGTTGGCGACTGCCCTATTTCTGGCCAGCCTTTTCTGAGTGCTTGCGCCTCTGCACATTTTGCAATTTGTCCGCGTGGTCGCTTTCGCCACATCGCATTGGGTGCTGTTGCGCTTCGGCCAGCTGTCGCATAATTTTCAAGCCAGTATTCTTTGGCCACAAATTCAACAATCTGGTTTCCGATTAGTTTTTTGACTGAAATTTTGCACCACTCAGGAAAAGAGTGCTGGATCTCGTTTCCGTTTTTGTCAACAAATGCTTGCGTTATAAGATCGCCAAATTCAGGTTCTGATACACCGGCCAAGGTGCCAGAGCGATCCGCCTGTATTCTGTATAAACCTATACCCGGCATAATCACATCTTTCCATACATATTCACCTGATGAGGCATCACGCACGTTCATAGGCACAATATGCACAGGCTTCTGCATGGGATCAAGCTGGGCTGCTTCACAATAAGAAATAACCATTTCTACAGAATCACGCTTTGCGCCAGTGTAAAGGCTATTTTGCAGCGTAGTTATAAGCTTATCCCTTGATGGCGCATCAACAGAAAGCGCCTTTGCATTGTCATTCATAATTAACCCCTTCAAATTTGTTTGTGTGTCTGCTAATATTACATTATTAACCAATTAAATCAACTAAAAAAGGACAAAAAATGCCTAAAAGCACCCCTCAATCCCGTAAAAAAAATGCTATTAAACAATTTGGATCGGTTCAATCTGCCGCCAAAGCGCTTGGCTTTACCCGCCAATACTTTTACACCCTTCTTAATAACGGCCCAAGCTCATTAGCGCAAGATAGAATAAAAGGTCGCGGCTATAACCCGTTTACATTTAAGCCGCTAAAATAGCGATTTACTTACCGCTAGTTCTGGAAGGGATAAAACGATCCCTTCCTTAACTGCTCTTTGTAGCGTTTTGCTGATCCACATCCATTGATTAGGCCAGGCCTCCGGCGTGTTGTGGATCCATGTATGGCACCCTCTGCACATTGGCATGATCAAAAGATCGCAAGCTGTCATCCCTGCGCCACTCTCACCAACTCCGATTGCATGATGAGGATCATCAGCTGGTGCGCCACAATTGCAGCAATTAAGCGAAACAACCCATGCTTTGTATTTTTTGCTTCTTATTGGTGAAAGTTTATATATCATCGTGTTGCCTTTTTAAATAATACCGCTTTGCCCCTGTGTACATTCTGACGTGGTGTAACAGGTGAAAGATGTGTTGGATTTACGCAGCATCTATTTTCACAGTACACATGATCTAAAAAATCCTTTTCCCTTATAATGCCTTTTAAAAATAAAAACGTTAGCCTATGCGCCATGAATCGCCGACCAAACATTCTGCACCGGCCATATCCGTTCCTGTTTATTTCGCCTGCCCATTCCCAGCAACCAGAATCAAGAATAATAACAATTTTTAACTGTACCTTTTCTGGTAGCTTGCTAAGCAAATACATTTGTGTCTTTGTAATCATTTAGTAAACCCTCAACTAAAAACCCAAACCCATAATCCGATACCTATAAAAATAGGGATAACCGCGATCATGCAACTAATAGCCATCCACCCAACAAAACAAACTAGACCAATTGCGCCTTCTATAATTTCTCTCATCTTATACCCCTTGTTGTTAAACGATTTGCTCATAACGCCAAATGACGATAGGCCTTGCATGACTTGTGACAACCTCTGTTTTTTTCCATCCACAATGTTTAAAATATTTAGGTGTAAAAATTGCGCCCCATGCGCCGGGATGATGTGGCTGAAGGTCATTTTCTTGCGCGACTCTTCGCAGATCATCACAAGTTACTGTGCCATTCTTTTTTGCAATATCAATTGCAATCTTTCTCATGGCCACAACAAAACCTTTGCCATGAAACTCTACACGATCAAGACCAAAGATTTTTTCTTGTTCGCTTTTTTGTGCGTTAAATTCGATCATAATGAACCCCTTATTTTATCGACCATTTCGTCGTCATACTTAACACCATTTGCAATTTGAGTCATTGCTATAGCATAAGCATCAAAATATTTTTCATCACTTATACCGGCCATATATCCTTGTGAATATATCTCTTCTGCTAGCATCCTAAATGATTCACGTATTTGTTCTATCATAACTTAACCCTTAAAGGGGGGGATAAACGTTCACAAAGTTTCGAGACAGATTTATAGTTTTTAATTTCTTTCGGTAATACCTGTTTAAGTATATATCTTGAGACTGATTCAGGGATCCGCCTGGTGCCTTTCTCCATCTGATCAAGGTTTGTTTGTGTAATACTGGTACTGCATGCTGCGTTTAATTTTACAACACCCCTCGCTACTGATTTATATGTTTCCCTTGAATGCTGCTTATAAGCTGATACCAAGTTATTCATTATTAACCCCTTGATTTATTTTTCGTAAAGCTCTTTCGTTAATCAAAACCTGATCATGAAAATAACGATAAATAATTTTTAGCGCTGATTTTCCTAGTTTTTCATAGTCAAGATTTTTTCCAATAGCGCATTTAATGTCTTTAAGATCGTCTGCGTTTATATGCATAAATGCGGTATGGAGATCAGGAATCCCTGCCTCATTGATTATTGCTTCTGTCTTCTGAACAAGTTGAATTATCGATAATTGTTCATTGATTGCACGTGATGTTTTGCCCATTGTCTATGCTCCATATGTGAAATTTTCATATTCTGCCGCAAGTGTTCTGATCATTTCTTGCGCCAGCTGTAACCCCTTTGGGGTGAATATGATCTGATATTCCGGGAACCCATGTTTAGTCCTTTGCGTTTTTCCGGGAATTACTAGATCGCGTCTTTCAAGTGCTCGCATTGTCTCAAGGGCGCAAAAAGAATTTTCTGTTATATATGCCCTTAACAATGCGCAAATCATTTTCTCAGTCATTATCTAATTCCCCCCCCATTGATCGGCCATTGCATCTGCAATGCCTTGATAAGTTTTTGATCTATCTCTTGATCGCGTTGGTGATGGGCTTAAACGGTTCTGCCCTGAATCAGTTTGATTGGCCCATCGTTCCACGGCCGGGCCGCTATCGCCGCAACAGTTCGGGCAACCATAAACACCTAAACCATACTCAAAACTATGCCCACAACCACAAACCAAACGGCCATCAATTATTTTGGTCGGCTCAAGCTTGGGCAATCCGTGAAGGGTTAAGCCTGTCTTTTTACTGGCATCTTCACCGAAATCATAAGGCTGGATATATTGCGGCTTAGGTAAATGAGGCAGGTTAGTGTGTATTACGCCTTGTGGGTTTTCCATGCACACACGATCACACTCTTTTGTCGCTAGCTTCCACAAAAAGTCAATATCTTGTACGGCTTTTAAGCGTTCCCAATGTTTGGGTTTTCCTTTGGCGTAAACATGGTTACCCGCTACTGTCAAAGCTGTGCATTCAGGGTGCATAATAATTAAATCCCATTTAACTCGTCTGCATATTTGTTTAGCCAGCATAATTGCTGCAATGGCTTCTGTCTGTACGTGATACTTTGAGCCATCACGTGCTGGTACTAGGTCGCATGACCATGCGTTATGGCCTCGATCCCTAAAAGCCTGGCGCACTGTCCCTGATTCTTCATGTGTGATCAATACGTTCATTACTTAACCCTTGTTATTTTTTGGTGTCCACCATCGACTAAGATAGAGTCGCCTATATTTAACATTACAGCTTTGCCAACATCATTATTTTCATAACCACCTTTTTTAAAATGCGATGTTCCCTTGGTTTCGACGCATGGCCCATTTACATAAGTGTCATCATATTCAAATTTAAAAAGCATTTTCATTTACTTGTCCCTTAACTAATTCTAGTGATTTTGTGATCTGACATTCCAAGTAAAACACTTTGATTGATTCTAAGTTCGTTTATTTGTTCGCGGTCATTGTCATCATAGCCAAGATCATCAGCAAAATAATCGAACCAAACAATCTTAGGTTTCACGTCACCATACGATCCAGCATCCCATTCACATTTATATTTTCTACTTTTCATTTTCTTAGCCCTTGCCCCTTGCGGGGCTTTGCTGGTTAGTATTTGCTGTCTGCGCGAAAAGTTGCTGACATTGAATAAGGGCCATGAGGCTTAATGCATTCTACATCGTCATATATGAAGATACGGCGTGTTTTAATTTCACCATCTTCATCAATAGTGATGGTTTTAGGGGTGCGCTTGATAACTGTAGCTGTGTAGATTGTGTCATGATTACAAATTGAGCGTGTTGCTAGTGTTTGGCCGATTTTGAATGTGTGCATTTTAAACCCCTTTTTGCTTTGCGTTTCTCAGTGTGTAAGTAAATATTACAACCTGTTCCGGGATATGTCAAGAAAAAGATTAATCTTTTTTAAATCTTTCTGCCACATAATCCCGGCCCATCGTTGCACCACTTTGCGCCATCTCCTTTTTCAAGTTCACGCATCATGCCCATATAGTGACATTCTAGCCAGTTTGGACGCTCCACCACCTGGCCACACTCGGTGCAAGAATAGCCGCCAGAATCGCCTCTAATTAGCTTGTGATCGGTAATTTTGTTTAATTTACAGTAACAGATCATGATTTAACCCCTATATAAGCACTTCATAATTCAATTCAGACGGATTTTAAGCCTGTTTCAGCCCCCCATTCCGGGGGGTGTCTCAGCATATCTATTAGACTAACCAGAGTTCCGCTTCAGCCTGACAATCAGCCAGAAAACGGCTTGCTTGGTCTCGCTGCGCCTCGGTGAAATTTTTAGAATCATCAGAAACGTTTGAGTTGAACACATAACGATCAATCAAATTAGCGATAGCGCGTTTTTGGCGGCACTCCAACAGGCTATTTTTTAGTTTTAAAAGATTGCTGATTGTGTTTTTTTGTTGCTGTGTCATGGTCTTGGCCCTGTGTGTTTGTTAATGTGTAAGTAAATATTACACATGGATCGCGATATTATCAAGAAAAAGATTAATCTTTTTTTAAAATAAGCTGATATTTTTTATCACCTTGCATAAAAAAACCCCGGATGGTTTGGCGCATCCAGGGTTTTTAGCGGATTTAGCTGGGCTAGGCTCCGGGAACCCCGCTTGATCAGCAGGGGGTTAATCTGCTAAATTCAAGCTTCACACATAGCATTGTGAATTTTACTTGTTTATTCCTATCTGTCAAATATTCATTTGCTAAGTGTGGCCTGAATTATTTGGCGCTCAAGGCTTGCGGACAGCAAACGCAAGATACTCTGAAATGACCCCGGCGCGAATTGCTCTCAATGCTATTTGAGGCAATGCAAAACACTGTAGACAATAGAATAATTCAGGATAGCCAGAGCACGCTTTGCCCTCTGCGAAAAAATCCGGCTCTTTGTCCGGGGTTATACTGATCCCGGCAGAAATACTTGCAAAAATAATAAAAACGTGTAATATTTAATTACAACTAATCAACAAGGGTTTAACAATGACTGATAAAACTCAAACACCAACAAAATTTAATTATCCAGAAGCTTTTGAGGCCTTATGGAAACTTTACCCACAGCGCGAAGGTGGCAACAACAAGAAAAAAGCTTTCAAGGCTTATAGCGCAAGAATCAAACAGAATCATCTTCATGTAAATATTGAAAATGGCGTTTTGCGCTATAAAGCATTTATGGATGCAACAGGAAAAATCGGCTCTGAATTTGTCATGATGGCCGCAACTTTCTTTGGCCCTGATGAACATTTTTACGAACCTTGGGATCTTCCAAAAGAAAAACCAAAGTCTGAAGCATGGGAGCAAAAAGCGCTGCGTTTAAATATTGACCCAAGACCGGGCGAATCTATGGACGAATACAAGCAGCGCGTTATGCAACACAGGGAAGATCAGGGTATGCCCGATGCCAAATAGAATTGGCCAAGTCAAAGCCAACCCATCGACCATGCTGATCAATCTCAAGATCGATCAAATGGTCGCGCAAGGTTTCAGTTGGGCAAAGTTTCATTGCCCGGATCAGCGCGTCAATGTTTCGGCTTTCATGTAACATAGTTAAATTTGTATAATCAAAAATCATACTAACCATATAGAGGAAGATTATGAGAAAGTCAACCGTTTCACAGGAAGATCTAATCTGGCAAGCCAGAGTACAACGCGAAAAAAAGCAAACAACGTTGCGCTTGTTCTTGTTTGGTGTGTTTACATTCGTAGCAACAACAGCTGCATTGTTAATTTATAGCTGGGTACTTCTAAACAGTTAAAGGTGAATTTATGAAAGAACCAGTCGTAACAGGCAATGAAGCTGCAAGCATGATGGAATATTTTACCGAACTGCAAACGGTCGCATATAAGGCCGGGTTACTTATGGGTGTAAGTATCGGCGTAGCCCTTGGACTATTGACAGGCATTCTAGCAGGCGCTTTATTTTATAAAGTGTTGCATCGTCACATGGGAGGCCATGTGCTAACCAAAAACAGGTAATAAAAAATGAATATAACAGAAAAAGATAAACAAAGAATGGTGGCCAAGCTTGTAATTAATGATTCATTTGGCGATCTGTTTAAGCTGCATCCAGAAATAGCCGATCAATTCATGGCATGTGCAATGGCCAGGCTTAAATCTGCGCATGAAACAATGCAGGATCCAGTATTAAAAATTTTAGAGTCAACTGTGAATAACTGGCTGAGAGTTGAAAAATGAATAGAAAAAAAATCGAGGTTTTTAAGAAAAAACTACTCTTGAGAACAGAAGAGGCGGTCATTAATATTCAATCAAGGAATTATCCGAAAATATGTGAATTGCCAATGATAGCAGGAACCTATATGTCAGCTGCCGCAATTTTTAAAAACGTTAGCACCCAAAAGTCTTTTCGTATTGAGGGGTGAAAAATGAATAGAAGAAACTTTATAAAAAATACAATCGGATTTATTGCTTTGCTTTCAACTGGCGTTTCCATTAAAGATGACCCCGCTTCAAATGCTGAAATAGATAAATATTCAGGCCGGTCTATTAGTCGAGCAAACTATACGCTTATTTCAAATACTGAAATAGACGAGCATTCACCAATTACCAAAAAACTTTTAAAAAAAATGAAGGGACAGCATGAAAATAATTATCGAAAACCCAAGTCTAACTTTTGAAAGAACATCAAAAGACGAGTTCAAGGTAACGCTGGAAAAATTGCCCCATGATTTTCCTGATAAAATTAAATTAATGAAAGGTGAAGTAGTAACAATTGACTTGCCTTCTTGTATAATTGAAGTAGAAAACCCGGAATAAAATGGTTACTCCAATCTATAAAATAGAAGCATGGTTAAGGATCAGGAAACCCCTTGAGCACAAAGGACATGTTGCGCTAGGCTCAAGGGGTAAAGATTTAGCAGCTTTATTTAAAAAAATGGCAGAATCTAATTGCAGTGGCTGCCATCAGGATCGTATGGATCCAAAAAGTTACGACACCAAAATCTAGATTGCTTCCCTCTCCAATTATCCTCATGCATATGGCGCTCACAGCGCTCAGAAAATAATTCTTTCCAGTGAGTAGGCTTCTCAAGATAGCCTATAGTTCCAAAAGTCATATTAAAAAACCAATCTGCAATGCCGCCGACAAGTAGAACAGGCAATCCCATTAATTTAGCTGGCTTAGTTAATGTTCCTTTGTCCCTTGCTCGCTTTAAGTTCATTAGGGCTAAGTAATACACCCATACAACATGCATTGCAATCAAGGTAATGACAGTCCACTTTAACGGAACAAAATTCAATATTGTTTGTATTGTCTCAATCATTTCTTATTACTCCTTATCGCTTTGAATCGTGAATTACCTTCTTTAACAATAGATTTACATTCAATATAAGCTTCAGCAAGATCTCTCCATGTATCTCCTACTAAAACACATTCTTGCATATCGACGGTAAGCGCTGATTCAGGTTGCGCATATATAACTTTAGTTCCGCAACTGCTCAAGAATAGTAGAATGAATGGGACTAGCAGCACAATCATCAATAACTTTTCTGATGGTCTTGATTTTAGTTTTAACAATAATTCTTTCATGGGCTTGTGCCTTTGCAAGTTTATCAATTAATAGTTTTTGATTGTCTCTATATTCTTCAATCTGTGCCGCTGTTCTGGCTTTCTCTGATTCCTTGCCATAGTCATACGCAAAGTAGGCTGTGCCACCTAATACACCCAATGATGCAACTATAGCCGCTATGATAAAATATAACTTCATTGCTGGCCCCTCTTTGCGAAATGCTCACCGACGTTACCGCCCGCATAACCGATCATCACGCCAATCATCAGATTAGAATACACCAACGCATCAGTAGGCAAGTAACCCTTTATTTGCATAACAGTAAACACAAATCCGCAAATAGAGAAAAACCATAATTTTCTAGACAACATATCCATAACCGATCCTAATTAAGCGCATGGAAGCTGCGCAGCTCTTTGATGTGTTTTATGTTTAATTGTATGGCCTTCTCTAAATGTTGACAGTCACAGGTCTTAACGTTGACAACTTTGGGTTGAGATGTTGACAGCTTTGGGCCTTGCTGTGCCACTGAAACATTATGCGCCAGGGCTTCGTAACCCATTTTGTAGGAATAAACCGTTTCACTTTGTAAGATATTTCCTACGCCAGACGATACAAGCCCGATTAATAGAGTCAGAATAGAAAGCACCGTTTTCCAGTTTTCAAGGCTAAGCTTTATCCATTCGTATGCTTTAGCCATTAGAATGTAATATTAGCGGTTACTCCGCCGCTAACTTCTCCGCCTTCTTCAAAGGTAATTTGACCAGAATACAAGGTTTGATTATGGGTAAAGGCTGTCCCAATGGATCCGGCTAGACAGTCATCCCGCGTGGCACCTGATACAGAAAGCTGCTTTTTGCTGGTAATATAAAACTGGTGTTGTCCTGCCGCCATTGCACCCGCCGCGCCACAATCTTTCTCTATTGAATTTTGTGGTGTTATGTTTCGATCATGATGATGTCGATCCGAGGCAAGAGCCTCATTCGTTAAAATAACAACGATTGATCCAATTAAAAAACTTAAAATAAATGCTTTCATCACTAATGCCTCGCTAATAAAAATATAATTAAACCTATACATGCGCCTATTGTAGCGCCAGCCGCGACCCACATGCGCGTGCTTAAAATTTGTATATCTTTTTTTATTTCGCCGACGCTATTAGTAAAACCGGTATATCTTAAAGCACAAATTTCCTCATGCGAGTCAATTTTTCCGTTAGCTATGCGTGCTTCGGTCAAGGCCTTATCCGCAATTTTTTTTACTTCATGAATAGGTGGGGTATTCATTTTTTATCCTTTTTTTATTATGTGTCTTCAAGTAATGCTTCAGCTATAGCGTGGCAAGCAAGGTTAGACTTTAACCTGATATTTTCAATATTATCAATAAATTCAGGCTCTACAATTACCGCTCTGCAATGAGTTTTAGCTAAAAAGAAATCTGGCCCTTTTGCTGGATTCATTTGATACCAGCCTTCTTTGGATCCCCTGTCTGGCTGGCATACTCTGCCAAGCGCATCCTGTATTTTTTCAGCTAGCGGTTTTCCTGTTTTGCTTCCCGGATAGTATAAAGTTTCTGATCCGCGTCCAACATGAACCATTTCACCGTCATCAATCACGCCGTTTGCATTTTGATCGCGCCACATCTTCGCAGAGTTAAAGTGAATCTCTATTGCTGTATATGGCTTTTTGTCCGGGTTTTCTTTTATATAATGATTTATAAAGTTTACTTTTTGTTTTAGTGTTCCAGCTGGAACGCGAACACAGCGATCACCTAAAAGTTCAATTATTTTTTCTGCATATTTAACAGTGAAATAAAATTCAGTAAACGCGCCATAAGTAGCGCCTTGTGCTTTTTCATGATGGCCTGCTGATATAAAGATCATACAATCACCGATTCAAAATCAAAACCGCCCATTTCATCAGGCGTTAATATATGAACGCAGGCAGATCTTGCGTTTTCTGTTTTTGATACAATCTTATGAGATAAACCAGCCCTTATTAAAATTGATTGCCCTTCAGAATAATCTTTCGGCTTCATCCCATCACAAAAAACAGTTACCTCTTCATTTAAAACATAATGATAATGATCAAACTTGTGAACATGCTGAACCATAAAATCGCCAACCCCTTCAAATGCAAGCACTTTTATTGCAACATTATCAAGTTGAATAACATCAGTTTTCATGACTATCCCCTTTTCATTGCTTCAAGCGCTGTTTTGTTTGATACAGCTTTTATATTAGTGATGATGACTGCTAAACGTTCTTTAGCAACTAGCTCTACTTCTTTACTAATCAAGGCATCTATATACTCTCGCTTCTCAACGTCTAGCAGCATTGAATCGAGCCTTGTTTGATTTAAAACAATACCGCCGTTATAGTCAAAACAGTAATGCCCGAATTTATTTGCCACCACTTCAGAAAGCTGTTCTTTTGTTACCTGTACATCTCCGGCATCCTCTGCAACATCGGCGATAGAGTTATCTGGATTCAAAATTAAATATGGCATAAGTCCTCCTAGTCTTCTAACCCTGCTGGAAATAAAAGAGTGCTTGTTGCGACTCTAGGTATTATTGAGCCGGTGGTATCATCTGCTGCGTTAGTCGTTCTACAATATATCTGAATCACCTCACCTGCCGCTACAGTTACATCTTCATCAAAAGTAGATGAGCTAGTCGTGCTTCTTAACGTCCCTACCGCCACACCATCAACATAGATTCTACCATAGCCAGTTGTTCCCCCGCCTTTACCGCCACTAAAGTTTAAATTCATCCTAACGTTGTAAGTGCCTGCTCTAGGACAATAGATCTCACCTACTTTCACAAGGCTTGTAGAATTTGTAGTACCCCCGTCATTAGATTGATCTTGTCTATAAGATCCCGTTGCAGGTGTGGGCAATTTTGATGCTGTTATACCATTATCAATAATAGATGCGCCGGGGATAGTGTTGGTTGTTATGGCTTGACCATCTATTTCAGGCGCTGTTGCATCACCTTCAGCAATAGCTAAAGGGTTGTTTCGCAGCTTAGTAAAAAGCGAAGCTGTTCCTGGTGATTCTGGATCAATCTCAGAGTCTGCTATTGCACTATATGCTGTCATTAATCGGCCTCAATCATTAGTAGCTTTCTTGTTACTGGTCGCTTACAAATAACTTGAAAATTATCTGCATGGAATGGTAACTTATCACCGTTCATTGTTGCAAGTTTCAGCCCGCCATAAAATTCACATTTCAAGCAAGACTCAATCTTTCGTAATGCAAATTCTTTTTCCGGGCATGGAATAACAACGCCCTGCGGCATTTTAAATGATTTTGTAACCATATGATCCATCTGAGAAATCCCCTGTATTTTCACATATAAAAAAGTATAACGCTCTTTCGTTATCGCTTGCTGAGAAATAGTCTGGCGTAGCGTTTGGAGCGATAAAAATATAACGGCCATTAAACGATGATGTTTTAGCTTTGACCTTAAATTTTTGCCCTGCTGTTCTGCCTTCATTGACTTCTGTTACTTGAAATGTTTTTTCAATATTTGCGCCAGTTACACCCTGCATTGAGTTAATTTTGGCGCGTCCAGCAATAGCCAATTTTCCGTGATCCTTTTGCTCAAGCTCAAAGGTTATATGTTCAGGCGTATCAGAGAATCTTGCTAGCGTTCTTCCTGCTAGCTGAAGCGCATTAACGGATGAATCAAACCATCTAGAATATATAGTTTTGATCGTGTTTCCATATTGATCATCACTACCAAGATTTACATCTATTGCAACTTGACCATTGGCAAAATTTTCCAATTCATCTTTTTCACTGTAGTCAATCTTTCCATAATAAACACGCACTTCTGTAAAGCGCTCATCTGAAACCCGCTCTACTTTGAAGCTTCCTTTTATTATATTGGATGTCTCTGTAAAAGTGTTTATTGTTTCGCCTGGCGCTTCAGGTGCCAAAGCGTTCAAATTTAATTCTTTGGCAACTGGATCCCAGTGCAGATCAAACATAAACGACTCGCACCATTCACTAATTACTTTTTCGATGCTTTCAGGACGCATCAAAATACCTTTTACATTTGCATTTAGCAGCCATAGCGCCTCTTCTGTATCCCAATCTGTTGTTGGTATATATGATGCAGGAATCCCTGCGCCAGTGACCAATATTTCATAAAGCGCATCTGTAACATTATTTGTCCCATCCCATGAAGCACAAAGCTGCACAACATCATTTGCGCTGTGTGGCTTTGCTTCTGTGCCCCATTCATTACGCGTTAAAGTTAGAACGTCACCGGATCGGGTAAAACCAACAACCTCTTTTCCGATTGACGCGTAGCCGCTTGCAGGGTATTCGCTGTTTCCAATTCCTGAAGGGGTAAGCGTTGCAGTCGTCGCGCCTACTGTAATAGCAGAAAGTAATTTTCCAGTACTTAGTGCAGGATATTTTGCTTTCCTGTCGTATGTTCTAACAAGAATATCCTTAGCTATAACTGTAACCATTCCATCGTTTGGCCCGTCAATATCAGTAATATCATATTCGTGAATTTCAAAATCAGACCATGAAAAAGTTTGGCCAATATAACCATAATAAATCTTTAACGTCCTTCCCTCGTAATATGGATTTCTGGCTAACCACTTACCCCAAAAAGTACCTTGGTTTTCTGGCGTGTAGGTTCTGTCTGCAACAGATTTATCAATGCCGCGATCATGGTGCGTGCTATCTTTTATGTTTACACGTACAACCGATCTTTTCCCTAACCCTGATCCGCCTGTTATTGATGTGCTTGATTTTTCAATTTCGCCGCTAATAAAAGGAAATATATTTTCGCCTATCGGCAAATCAACCGATGGCTGGCTAAAAATATATTCTTTTGTTGTTTTTGTGTAATTTGTTGGATCGTTACAAGACACCCTTGTATTGAAACATTTATTATCACCTGTTTCTGTTGATGTGCAAGGTGAAGTGCCTTCTGTTAATGAACAATAATCACAAACAAGCCCGGCCATGACTGCCGTTTTTTTGCCTGGCTTGACTTTTTCTGTATCATAGCTCATAGCGTTCCCTCGAACGCTAAATGAAGATCCATATATAAAGAATCAATATAAGTTGGCGCTCTTGGTTTTTCAGTAACCCATGCAAGAACCGCTTCACTAGAATAATTATCTGGATCCCATGATAAAATAAAAGGTTTTGGCGTTATTGCGTGATCGATAAATGGTTTCCATGTTGATCTGATCCATGCTGGATCTATATAGGTTAATGTGAAATCACCTGTTATGCCTTTGCTTACTTGTGAGCCACCAAGAAAAACGCCCTTTTCAGAAACAGCCGTTCTTAAATCAACATCTGGAACAATAGAAGGTGGAGCAAATCCAATTTCCATTGAATGAGGCAAATCTAAGGATTGACCAATCATAACACCAGCAATTGCAGCAATTGTTGTTGGGTTAGTTACCACTATACGCCAATCGGCGGCGCTTACTGATGTAAAATCAATAAACAATGTATTATTATCTGTTGGGGTTACAGCACTAAAAGCATCACTCCATGATGTTCCGCCGTTAGTTGAATACTGTGCTTTAATGCTTGAACCGTGATCTGATAAATCATGACCAAATATCGCCATGTAATCCGCATCTTTAGCAGCGCCGAATGAAGCCCGGATCCAACTGTCACCAGTTGCTGTTGGCTTCCACCAATCATAACCGAACCAATCAAAAGCATTTTCTTTTTCAAAGCCTGTTGCTTCAGTTGACGCTGTAACTGTCACACCTGATTCGACGTATAAATTATGATATCCAATTTTGCCCGGCATTATGAAATCACCAAACGGCTAACGCCGCCCATGTCTTCAACTGTCTTTGCTAGATTCTCAACTAGTTTTCGCATTGGCTCCGATCCCGGCGCATCGCCTTCAAATACAACTCTTAATTCTCCGCCTTGCCCGCTTGTTTGTTGCGATGGCGCTGATGGTGGTGCTTGCTCTGCTGTTGGGGTAACACCTGTTGCAGCTGCTGCACCTACTGATGGAAGTGAAGATCCGCCTGTTGAGCCGCCGCCAAATTGCTGTGATTTAATTCTTTTAACTTGTGCCAGGCCTTGAGTTAAAGCAATAGCACCCATTGCGAGCCCAACAGGAAAAAATGGCTGTGTAGCAAGTCCAGACGCAACCGCTTGATACGTATTTATAATGCTATTAGCCAACGCTGCTTTCTTCGCGATCTCGAATTGCTTCTTTCCGCCTGTGCTCATTAGGCTTTCAAGCGCCCCCAATGCTGATTTAGTCAAACCAATTCTTGATTGCGCCTCAGCTTGCGCGATAGCGTTCATTCTGTCTGCACGCTCTTCATTTAATCCAACAAGCCTTTCTGCGTGCTCTTCTTCAGTTATAAATTCAAGTTCCTTTGCTTCTTTTAATAAATCTTTTTCATTAAGATAGCGCTCTTCCATTAATTCAAATTCAGTTTTGTTTCTATTACGGATTCGCTCAAGACCTGATTCAATTCTTTCTTCTTCTGCAAGATCTTGCTCAGCAAGTTTTGCTATTTCCTCATCCTTTAAAAGAAAAACGCCACTTGCTGAACCTGTTGTTTCCGCTGCTGCTGGCACACCAGATCCGGCGCTTGGTACATCATCCTGAATGCCCGCTGCTCTTGCTGCTGCTGCGCCTGCTGCTTTTTGCGCCTCTTCATTTAAAGTCCTGCGCCATTCAAGCTGCTCTGCAAGTTTTTCATTTAATGCTGCAATCTCTTCTTTTTCTTTTGTTCTATCTACTCCGAAAAAAGCAGACCAGCCCGAACTGGCTTCAAGCTGAAAGTTTGCAGCTCTTAATAGTTTTTCTGTTTCCTCAATCTCTTCATTTATTTTTTCAAATGATGTGCCGCCGCTGGTCATTTGCTGGAATGTTTTTCCTAGCTCAGTTGACCATTTAAAGGTCGCAGTAAATGCTTTTGCCAGCTCCGCAGTTATTGTAATAAGTGATGAAGTTAAATCATCAAAAGCAGCCTTGGTTGATGGATCCTTTAATACATCAGTTAAATCTTCAATTGAATCTTTTGCAGAGGTAAGGTTTCCGCCATCTCCTTCAAGCAGATCACCAAAAGCATTTTTAAGTCCTTTAAGCGCTCCGCCGAAAGTATCACGCGCTGCTTTTGCTGACCCGCCAAATTGAGTTTCTAGTTCTTCAAGAATAATAGCTTGTGCAGCCGCTAGATCGCCAGATTCTTGAAGGCTTTTAATGACTTCTTTTTGGTCTTTGCTGAACTGGATTCCAGTACGACTTAACGCGCCTAAGTTTGCAACCGGATCATTTAAAGCTTTGCCAAGCTGAATTGCTGAAGATTTTAAATCTTGCCCCATCGCTTGAGACACATCAAGAACCGCCTGCGTAGTACGGGGTAAGGCTTCGCCTTGAATTTTAGTAAATGTTAAAAGTAAGGATTGAGCGCCAATAATTGCTTCATCACCAAACGTTGTAACTTCTTGAAGTGATGCCGCTAAATTTTGAAGTTCTGAAGAGGTAAAACCTGCCGTCCCACCTGTTGATTTTATAGTTGCATCAAGCTGTGCAACAACTCGCTCTTGTTCAATAGCCAGGCCAATGACGGATTTAAAAACAGCACCAAGGCCAACCGCACCAAGAACACCGCCGAGCGCTGAATATGATTTTTTTAGTCGGCCTGCCTGCTTCTCGTTTCGCTTACCTTGCTTTTCTAATTTTGCAAGACGTTTATCAGCTTTGACAATAGCGTTTGATTTTACTTCAAGCCCTAATACTGCAATCTCAGCCACTGTTCCGCCTTATATATTCAATCTTTAATATTAATGATGCTTCAAATGGTGATAATAAAGATCCTGTCACTCTTTGATAGGCATCAAGTTCAACGTAGCCAACTTTTTCACATGCTTGACTGATTTCTATGTATTGATTCCATAAATACACCAGTTCATCCGGCAAGGCCGGTTTATCAAGTAAACCTTCAGGTTTTATGCCTGATGATTTTTCTGCTTGTTCCCAATGTTTTATTCGACTAACTTTTGAGTCTTTTTCAAAGCCATGAGCGTAAAAGCTCCACTCTGCATATTTTAAAAGCTCTTCAGTTAGTCCTTGATAAAATTTTTCCTGTTACCAATAAAAGCATCAACTTGATTCATTATATATGGAGCGTTTTTGTATAATTGAAAAACTTTTTCTTTGCTAAAATTTAGCGGTTTTCCATTCTCCTCAAAACCCCTCCAGTCCAAAGTTGAATCAGTGAAAAGTTTAACGTCTACATCGTCATCACCTTTTAATGCAAGTCTGTTGCTCTTGCTTAGGAATCTTCGCCATACTTTCGAGTCAAGACCCACTACAGTTAAGTACATATCAACAAGATTTCCGGTCTTGTCCTTAATCTGCATTTCTGCGCCTTCTTCGTGATCCTTTACAGTATAAAGTTGATCAATATTCATTTTAAATCCTTCTATTAAACTGGGTTACGCTCAAGAGTTATGTTCGAGCCTTCTGTTGCATCATACAATGCTGTGAATGGTAGTGCTATTGTAACCTCACCATCACCATCAACATCAGGCTGACCGCCTGTATAGATAATATTGGCAAATGTGAAATCATACTGGTTGCCAGCTGGATCAAGAATTACCAACTGAAGGCTTGATGCCGTTTCGTTTATAAATTTTTCAAGCAGTGTTTTGCTTTGGAAAAATGCCGTAACTGTTCCAGTTACTCGGCACTTGCCAATTCCTGGTTCTAACGTCTTATCATCACCAACAACAAACAATGGATTTAGGCCATTCTCAAGCGTGAAATCTAAGGCGGTAACGATAGCAATAGGTGATCCACCTTCGCTGATGGTGCCTGTGAATGAGTCAAATGGCTCAGTGGTTGTTGCTGCTCCATAAGTTGCACCAGTGATTATTGCGGTGGCTATACTCTGATCTTGAGCAACACAATTAAATGAACCTGTAATGATTGCATCAGGGGCAATACTTAACGAAAAAGAATTTATTTCGCAGCCTGTGAACCGATGATACTCAGGCGTATCAAGGTTTCCAAATAACCGTTCAACCGTAAAGGATCGGCGTGTTGTACCAACCTGTAGTTGGTCGGTTCCAGCTGATGGCGTATCAGTTGCCCATGTTCCACCAAAAGCCGCTTCAAATAAATCATCGAACGTGCCATAAGACAATTCAAAGGGAATTTCGCCAGCAACATTTTTGTTGCCATGTCGAAAGTTTGCTATTTGTCGATCTGATCGTACTTCTGCCGACTCAAGCGCACTTTTAGAAAGCCCCAAAGAAAAACCAGTGTGGCGTATATTTGTAAAAGCTGGCGTTGCAGGCGTTGTTCCATATGTACTTTCTGCAATAAAACCTGCTGAGTGCTGGGCACCTGTTGCTGTAGTTGGCATTTTTACGTCCTCGCTTGAGTAAATGTTCTATATATAATTTCTATTGTAACTTGAAACCAGCCCTCTGCATTAACAGTACCGGCCAATCTGCTTACATTCCTTATTGTGATCACTCTAGAATTATAGATCAATTCTGTACCACGTTTGAACCGATCAGCAATAGTGTCTGCCATCATGACCGCCTCATTTTTTCCCATTCCAGCTTTTGAAAATATATCAATTTGATATACTCCATTGCTTAAATCTGTGCCATCTGTTCCGAGTGATGATTGAACTGTTTCACCGGGTAGCAATTTTGGCCTGATCCATAGAGTACCACCGGAAGGCTCAAAATCATAATTTTCCCACGCAACACCATCAGGCAAGCAATCCATTCTTTCTAAGTGGCCATCAAGGGCTGCGCTGATATCAAGAAATACACTCATTTGTTTTTTCTCGTTTGTTGTCTCACTATATCCTGATATTCTGCAACAGTAACTTTTAGCATTCCTGCTGGCGCTTGATTACTTCCACCATTTTCAATATCTTCTGCATACTCTAAATTATTAACAATAAATAAAGATTTTCCAATCTGTAGCCCATCAATAACAAAGCCGCCCTTGTTTATCGTTGGCCCGCCGTTTTGATCCGTATCTTCTGTTGTGCCTGTCGGCGCTTTGCCTATATTAACTTGCCAGTTTCCGCGAAGCCTTCCAGTGTCGACCGGCGTTCTAAGGATTACTTTACCAAGCAAAGAAAGCGCTGTTCCGCGAAAAACTTTTTCAGTCCTTTCTTTTGTTTTAGATCTAAATTTTCTTATATCGCCAGCAAAACTCATCGTCTTAACTGTATATCATAGATCACCACCGTTCCGCCTGGCGAAAGTGGTTTTACATCTTTTACTGTGTATTGATGCCCATCAATAACGCAAGTATCGTTTTGTTTTGGGATCGTGGTTGTTGCCTCAAGCAGTAAATTCAAATCGCCTTTTTTTATTAACTCACCATCAATCATTGAATTTATATAAGATAATGGCGCTCCATAACCAGAATAAGTTTCTGTGTATGTTTCATGCTGTCCTAATCTTGCATCAAAATGATTGGTTTTTATGGCAGTAAAAGTTATTTGCTGGCCTTTTGATTGCAGCAAAGTTGAGGCTGTTGCTTGAAGGCTTCCATAGAAGCTAGGCACGTATCACCTCTGCATTAATTCCAGATCCTGCCATTATTAGCTTTGTCAATTTATAAGCCGCTGCTTTCAAGTAAGTTTGAGATCTGGCGCCATCCATATATTCAACCTCAATTGCGCCTACTTTTTCTTTTTTTGTTTCACGTGAAACATCAGCCAAAGGGCTGTTTCCAGCATCAACACCAATAGCAATTTCACATAAAGCATCGATCAATAATTGCGGTATCTCATTGTAATCAATAGAAAACCCATCAATAAATACACTTAATCGCGGCCATTGAAGCGCCTGCGCTTCGCTGTATTTTGATCCTTTAAAGTTTTGCTGTTCTAGATAATCCATAGCTCTCAATAATATTTGAGTCTGCAAAGCTTCAGTTGTGGCGGTCAGAGTGATCCCCCTTGCGCTAGCATATGCGGCCAAATCTGCCTCGCTGACGTAACTGTTAGCTGTCGCGCTGCCGGTTCCTGTTTCTACTATTACAGCCATGCCGATCTATACCCCTATTCTGCTGTGTTTTCGTCAATCAAGTCTTGTAGATCAGCCTTACTTGCATTTGATGCGTACTCTAAACCAACATCATCAAGATAAGCTTTCATTTGATTTTTAGTCATGTTTTTTGCTGGCTCTTGGCTTTCGGTTAAAGCAGGCTCTTCAGCGTCAACTAAAATATGTTTTTCTTTATCGTAATCTGATTTATTGATCACGGTATATCCGTTATCAGATTTAACTCGAACAGTTGCTAATATTTCTGACATCTTAAACGCTCCTTTTTAGCTAAATATAAACGTAATTGCTTTTGTTAGGATGCGGCCATCAGAGGTTGTTATTGTACACTCAACCTCATAAGTTCCAGCAGTATCACCATCAACCCAAATAGTTACGCTTGTATTTGCATCCGTCAAACTGTCTGCGGGTATTGTTACACCAGTAGGCACAGTTAAAACATAGCTTGAAATCGTTTCGCCTGATTGCAGCCAGTTTGATTTTTTGGTTGCATTTGTTAATGGCGCGAAATCAAATTTATAGTCTAACTTATCCCGCAGATCCTGATCGAATGTTGGCATATATCACCCTATTAAGTAGGATCTGCAATTTCAATGTCCCATGCTGGGAAATTGACCGTATTGCCTGAAGTTAGAGCCTGGCTTGTGCAAGTTGTTACATACAGTAAACGCGTAGCATCAACCAGTGCAACGTGCGTTGCTGTGCCTGTTGTGTCAACTGTAACACCTGATTTTGCTGCAACAGTAACTTTTCGCCCTGAAGTATCGCCAGCCGCTTTTGTGTAATCTGTGTTGATAGTCATAGCAACATCAGCAAGGGCATAAGTCGTGACCGCTTCAGTTCGCGTTGTTGGTTCTGCACTACAGGCCGTCATAAGGTTAGCCTGATCAACAACATCAAAGGCACCGTCTAAAACATCATCATGAACTGATTTTGCCATTTCTTTTACTCCATGTTATCCGTTAGGCCTAACACTGAATTTTGAATATCAAGCGTTACGGGTTTATCTGATGGCGCGTTATCTTCGCCAGTGTCAACATTTTTTGCCCATCCATTAGCAACCATCATTTTCCCAACTTCATCTGGAACGGTTACTGAATCGCCTGTTTCAAGGTAATATGGATGGTGTTTTATTTTCTCTTTGGCTTCGATTTTCATATTCTATTCCTCAATGTAGAAAGTTCGGTTTTCTCTCATGATATAATAGTTTTTATTTTCATGAAAGATATAGAAAGTCCTTGATGCTGGCACAACATCAAATCCCGCGATACTTAATAGCACATTATCACTGATCATTGAATGAAGCGAATCATCGATTATTAATATATGATCTTGAGTTAGCGCAATTTCTTCTGCTGTATGAGAATGCAAAGCTTCTGCGATCACTAGCTGGTGATCTTGAGTTAGTGCAATATTATCAACAGTTTGGAAGTGAAGAGCGTCAGCAATAACCAGAGCAATAGCAGTTGATACATCACATTGATCGGCCACATGAGCATGAAGGGCTTCATCGATAGACAAAATATGCAGCTGTGTTAATGCTATATTTTCCGCCATGTGGCCATGCAATGAGTCTTGAACTTCTAGCTGATGATCTTGTGTTAGTCCTAAGCTGTCGGCTGCGTGCGCATGCGCAGCACCTGAAATTATTAAATCAATCGCCCCTTCTAGAACAACATTTTCTGCTGTATGGCCATGCGTAGTTTCTTGGATCGCCAGTTGATGGGCCTGGGTTAATCCAATATTATCAGAGCTCATTGCGTGCGCAGCTTCTTGAACTGCAAGCGAATGGGCTTGAGTTAGACCGATATTATCAGAACTCATTGCATGGCTAGAATCAGCAATTACAAGATCAACGCCGCTTGCCACATACTCATGACAGCCGATGTCATAGGTTGCCCCACGAGATGTGCCGTTTATATCAACTGTGGAGCCTGCTGTCGTACCTCCATCAATCGCATCGGTATCGCCAGAGGCTAAAGCGAAATCAGTGGCGCTCACAAAGTTAATCGTGGAACTGGTAACTGTGTTAGTACCTTCTAGCGTGCTGTTATCGGTTAGGTTGTAATCAATAACCGCAGGACTATCCGCTGTATACTCAGCGAAATCATCAGTGCAGTTTTGAAATAAGTTATTTTTGCCCTCGTTAAGCTTAACACTCCAGCCGCCAGCAAAACCCCTGGTGCAATCGTTTATCGTGTTGTTGTAAGCGTTATAATCGCCAGACGTACCATAATAATTGAGGAAAATCCCTGTATGAGTAGTCCCGCTAAAGCCATCTACAATGCAGTTTCTAATTGTGCTTA
>Ga0316205_10001194_pt1 | contig 35595 bp, 27 predicted proteins | sample 3monthpyrite_MG_FD_204941 | JGI IMG/M metagenome (GOLD analysis project Ga0316205, IMG submission 204941) | Microbial mat bacterial communities from mineral coupon in-situ incubated in ocean water Damariscotta River, Maine, United States -... | ecosystem: Environmental > Aquatic > Marine >...
AATTTGTAAGGCATTGATATTTATAATAATAATACAAATTACAAGGATGGAGTATGGTTTACTCTGTAGCAAATGATTTATTATATTAGTATAATCATATAGTCTAATAAATATTTCGCGGGTACTTGCTATGAGACGGTTCCAGTCACTTGTTTTTTCCTTTTTCCTATTACTTGCTCTACCGCTACGCGCCGATGTTGTGGTGCTGGTGCATGGCTGGGCAGCTAATGCTGACACCTGGTTATCGAGTGGCATCCATTCCAGGATGCTGGAAAATGGATGGCGGGATGCCGGCGTGATAACAGCCTTACCGACAGGGCTATCTCATCTGGGTCCTTCTGTGGAAAAATCCAACAACAGCCTTTACCGAGTGCAGTTGCCTGCGCATGCTCCGATGCTTGTTCAGGCAGCTCATTTGCATTCACAGCTGGATTACATACATAACCGACACGCTGGGGAAAAAATCAATATCGTCGCACATTCAGCTGGTGGTATAGTGGCGCGTCTGGTTCTGGTGAAGACTGATGCGCCTGAAATCGATACATTAATAACGATAGCCACCCCCCATCTTGGTACCTATCGTGCGCTCGACGGCCTTGATATTGCACATTCCAAACCGTTTTTTTGTCCGGGACCCGGTATTGATTTGATAAAAAATGTTGCTGGTGGTGATCAATATCGATATCTCCGTGATTCCAGCGCCGCACTGGCCGACCTTGTGCCGGCATCTTATGGTGGCATACTCGCCTGGCTTAATCGCCAGAATCATCCGAATATCCACTATCACTCCATCATCAAGCAAATACCTGGCAAGAATGGCGATGAGATAGTGCCAGCAGTAAGTCAGGATATGAATCAGGTTGATTCCATTCGAGGACGTTCAATTACACATGTAGCTGTATCCAGTCATGCTCTGAATCCAGGGGATGCTGATTTGTTGACTTCTATACTCCAGTGACACTCATTATTTGTCATTAATCACGCGATAACTGACGTCTGGTTTGCCATGCCCCGGATGGGGTTGGCTACGGTTTTCTCTTGGGTAATAGTTCTGTTTGAGTGATAATAGATCGAATGATTATCATGCGAAACGACTCATGACAGTGTCACTCAAGCCCGAGTTTATCGATAACCGTCAGCTTATCAGCAAAATCAAGCCTGGCAATTTATTGATAACAGGTAATCAACGACTCGCCCGCTCGCTGCAAAAAATTTATGACCTTTCAAAAATAAAGCAGGGCCTGTCTGCCTGGGAAACACCAGATATTCTCCCCTGGAGTGCATGGCTGGAACGTATTGCCTGCACTGATCTACATACTGATAATTATCATAAGAAGCCAGTTTTGCTGACGACTGCGCAGGAATATTGGGTATGGGAACAAATCATTGCTGATTTGACGATGGATAATGCATTACTGCAGGTTTCTGCCACTGCCCGACAGTGTTCTGCAGGCTGGCGTTTGATGCATGAGTGGCAATTAAGTAATAAGGATTTCACACAGGCACATAATGAGGACAGCCGGTTTTTTCTCAAATGTTGCCAATCATTTAAAGCACGGTGTGCGAAAAATACATGGATAAGCAGCGCAGAGCTGCCTGATTATTTGAGCGACAGTATAAAAAGCTCTATGTTAGTGCTGCCAGAGTCAATAATTTTGACTGGTTTTGATGAGCTCAATCCTCAGCAACTATCATTATTTACTCAAATTGAAATTCAGTCATGTCACATTCAGTGGCTGGAAAAAAAGTCGATTAAATCATCTGCAAGCTACGTCAGATTGAATCACGAAAGAGAAGAAATCAACATGGCGGCACGTTGGGCGCGCCAACTGGTCGAATCAGACAATTCCAGCAGAGTAGGAATTGTTGTACCGGAATTATCAGAAAAGAAAACCCTGGTCCAGGGTGTATTTGATCGCGTTTTTATCGCGCAAACCCTCAGACCTGAAAATGTTGAAAACAATCGTCCTTATAACATCTCGATGGGCTCATCGTTACTAGATTACCCTATGATACAAACGGGCGTACAATTGTTGCAATGGCAAATTGATTTATTAGCGATTGAGGAAGTTTCAGCCATATTGCACTCACCCTATATTGGCGGGTGGCAGCAAGAACGATTTTCACGTTCGCGACTGAGCAGACATTTGCGGGAATATAGAAAGCATGAAGTCTCTTTGGCGTTACTGCTGAACTGTGCAAGAAATAATACCAGCACCTACCATTGTCCTTTATTGGTTTTAATGCTTGAACGTTTCCTGGAATTACTAAAGAAACTGCCAACGCATGATACTGCCAGGAACTGGGCCAGGCATTTTAGCGCATTGCTTTCAGCATTCGAATTCAACCAGGGACGTACACTGAACAGCGATGAATATCAGACAGCGGCTGCCTGGAACGAACAGTTGGGTGATTTCGTCAGGCTCGATAGTGTCAGCGATAATATGTCATACCAGGCGGCTTACCGGCACTTGAGACAATTGACAAGTGAAAGAGTATTCCAGCCTCAATCCGGCGATGTTCCGGTTCAGGTGTTGGGTATGATGGAAGCGAGCAGTCTCGAGTTTGACTATCTTTGGGTCATGGGTATGCATGATGGTGTCTGGCCACCCACACCACAAGCAAATCAATTTATACCGGTATCGTTACAAAGAGATAAGATGATGCCGCATTCGAGTGCTAAACGGGAGTTGTTTGTGGCATCTCAGGTGACACGTAGACTGGTTGGCAACGCGGCCGAAGTCATTTTCAGTTATCCATCCAGTGCTGGAGATGAAGTTCTGAGGCCCAGCCCGTTAATTACAGAGTTCAGGAGTATAGCTCCAACCCAGATTTCGTATTGGCAGGACGCTTTGTGGGACAAGCTTGTATTTGCTGCATCTCAAACCGAGAAATGGAAGGATAGTAAAGTTCCATTAACTGAAGTTGAAACAGTAACAGGTGGTAGTCAGATTTTTAAACTTCAATCAGCCTGTCCATTCAGAGCATTTGCAGAAAGCCGTCTTGATGCCAGACCGATGACAGAAGCATCCCTGGGACTCGACCCGGCTGAACGTGGCAGCCTGATTCATCAGGTATTGGAAAATTTCTGGAGTAAATTAAAGGATCAGCAGACTTTATTGGAATTATCAGAAGATGAATTAAAACGTTTCATTTCTGAATGCGTGGGAAAAGCTATTACGCATTATGAAAAACGGTTACATATCAATGTAAGCAATCGCTTCAGAATGCTGGAGCAAAACAGATTACAAGCATTTGTTTATGACTGGATGCTCATTGAAAAACAACGGCCGTATTTTTCGGTCATCAATACAGAGCAGAAAGTTTCCCTGTTGATCAGAAATTTGCCCATCAATCTTAAAATTGACCGGGTTGATGAGCTCGCCAATGGTGAAAGGATCGTCATTGACTATAAGACAGGCAATGTTACGCCTTCACAATGGTTTGGTGAGCGGCCGGAAGAGCCACAATTGCCATTGTATAGCGTTGCATTGCCGGAGCATCTGGCCGGGCTGGTATTTGCTCAACTAAAACCCGGAGAGTGCAGCTTTAAAGGTATTACTCAAGAAGAAGGACTGATGCCTGAAGTGAAATCATTTCAGTCATTATCACAAACCAAAGTTTTTGCAGACTGGAATGAATTGATGACTGAATGGCATCAGGTTATTAACCACCTGGCTGAGGATTTCAAGCAAGGGAATGCAGCTGTTGATCCTTTGAATTACCCGCATACATGTAAGTATTGTAATTTGACCCAGTTTTGCAGAATAAACCAGATGAGTGCTAGCGAAACTATCATGGAGAATGAGGATAGTTTATGAGTCAAACGGTAATAGATCAGCAGCAAAGACAGCTGGCTATTAATCCACAGCAGTCCTTTATAGTCCAGGCACCGGCGGGTTCGGGTAAAACCGCCTTGTTGGTACAAAGGGTTTTGGCGCTATTGTCACAGGTTGATGAACCCGAGGAAATTCTGGCCATTACCTTCACCCGCAAGGCGGCCAGTGAAATGCGCGAAAGGGTGATTACAGCACTGCAAGAGGCCAGTCATCCCATGCCGGAAGGGGACTATCAACAGGTCACCTGGCAACTCGCCTGTGAGGCACTTGAACAGGACAAAAAGCTTGAATGGAATTTGTTAGCGAATCCGGCACGACTTCGTGTGCAAACTATCGATTCCTTGTGCAGTAGCCTGGTACGGCAAATGCCATTACTATCGAATTTTGGCGCAACGCCGGCAATTGCTGAAGATTCATTGCAGTTGTATAAAAAAGCAGCAATAAATACGATTGAAGAGTTAGAGTCCGATTCTGACTGGTCTGCTTCAATAGAGCATCTGGTGACACATCTTGATAATCGTCTGGACTATTTGCAGGATCTCATTTGTAATATGTTGGCCAAGCGAGACCAGTGGTTACGTCATGTTGCTGACCCTGAACATCCTTGTATCGATCGTGAAAGCCTGCAGAGTGCCTTGTCAAGATTGATGAATAGTATGCTTGAGGAACTGCAGTCTGTCTGGCCGAGTCAGTTCAATGATGAAATTAGCGAGCTGCTAGACTTCTCTGTTGCATATTTGAATCAAGCGCGCGAACAAGCGGGAAAAGTGACGATTGTTATTGATGCAACCTTCCCTGAATACGAACTTTCTGCGTTACCGGCATGGAAAATGATTGCTGATTTAATTTTAACATTAGACGGTGATGTAAGAAAATCCATCAACATACGTCAAGGCTTCCCTGCAAAAGGCTCAATCGATACAGAACCGGAAAAATCCAGAGTTGTATTAATGAAGCAACGCATGCTGGATTTACTGACAGAATTAAGCAATTTCCCGGAAGCACTGGAGAAACTTCAAACGATACGTCACCTGCCTTCACCCCTTTATACAGAGGATGAGTGGCAGACGATGCAGGCTCTGTTTGAATTATTAAGATTGTCAGCGGCACAACTGGAGCTGGTATTCAGAGAAGAAGGCTGTATTGATTACACTGCCATGTCACGTGCGGCCATTGCAGCACTCGGTGAAGCTGACCAACCAACGGATCTGGCACTGGCGCTGGACTATAAGATTAGCCATATACTTGTCGATGAATTTCAGGATACATCGCATTCACAATTTGAACTACTGAAACGGCTTACTGCTGGCTGGCAAAGCGGAGATCAGAGAACACTGTTTCTGGTTGGTGACCCTATGCAATCAATTTACCGTTTCCGCGAAGCTGAGGTAGGGCTCTTTCTTGAGGCCTGGGATAATGGCATTGGAGAAGTTAAGCTTGATACATTACGTTTACAGGTGAATTTTCGTTCACAGGCCGGGATAATAGACTGGGTTAACCAATGCTTTAGTCAAATAATGCCCAGTATTCAAAATATGGAAACCGGCGCAGTCAGTTATGCAAGGTCTGAGGCTTTTCATGAGCTTTTATCGGGTGATGCATGCAAGTTTTATCCTTATTATAACCCTCAGACTACAGAAGAGTCGGAACAGATTGTTGATATCATTCATCATGCCCGAAAGGAAAATCCATCTGCCAGCATAGCTATATTGGTACGAGGCCGAACTCATTTATCTGAAATTGTTGCGATACTTAAACAAACCTCGCTTAGTTTCAGGGCGGTTGAAATTGAGATGCTTTCTCACCGGCCTGTCATTCAGGATCTCCTGGCAATAGTCAAAGCATTGTCTCAACCTGCTGATAAAATCGCCTGGCTGGGCTTGTTACGTGCACCCTGGTGTGGTCTTGACCTTGCTGATATTCATTCGCTATGTTCATGTAAAAAAGATAAAAGTATTGCCGAAATTATTCTTGACCCGGAATGTATGATGGCCATCAGTCATGATGGCCAATTACGGTTAAAGCGCATGAGTTCAATTTTACATGCAGGGCTGGATAATATTTATCGGAAAAATATGCGTGACTGGATTGAAGGAGTATGGTTTTCTCTTGGTGGTCCGGCCTGTCTTGACAATCAAACTGATCTTGAAGATGCAGAGGTTTTCTTTCAATTATTGGAAAAACTGGATAATGTATCGTTGTCAGAGAGAAACCTGGAGTTAGCCCGATCTGTTGATAAGCTATTTGCATTACCCGACGTAAATGCCGATGAATCCTTGCAGATAATGACTATTCATAAATCGAAAGGTCTGGAGTTTGATACGGTAATTTTACCGGGGTTGGGATACCAGCCATCAAATAATGATAGTGATTTAATGAAGTGGTTTGAACGCCCGAGAAAACCGCATGGAAATGACCTGCTAATGGCACCTATAAAGCAAACCGGAAGCGAGATAAACCAGAAATACCGACTACTAAGTGATTTTGAAAAGCAGAAGACTTTCTATGAGAATAGTCGTTTACTGTATGTGGCAGCTACTCGTGCACGCCAGTCGCTGCATATGATGGGGCATGTACGTTGTACATTTACATCAAAAGGCGCCCGCATGAGCAAGCCTGTTTCCGGCTCACTGCTATATAATTTATGGCCAGTGGTTGGCCAGTTATTTGAGGCATCCTTTGACGAGTATGTTGACAGGCGAGAGGGGCATCTTGCTGCGCAGCAAGTGCTTATGGCAAACACTACAGATAATCAATTGTTCAGATTGCCGCTAACCTGGCGATTACCAGATGCACCAGAACCATGTTCACTATCCTCAAAAAAAATCGTATTGGAAGAGGAAGTAATAGAATTCGACTGGGCAGGTGAAACTGCGCGACATATAGGTACAGTAGTTCATGAGTTATTACAGGATTTAAGCCACGCATCAACTATTAGTATAGATATAAACACGCAACAATATATCAGTAAGTGCCAGTATTTATTACTGCAGCATGGTGTTTTGCAATCTGATCTTGAGTATGCTGTGGACAGGGTTCTTGAATCTGTGCGGAATTGTATAACTGACCCACGAGGGCAATGGATTCTTTCAGATGATCATTCGGATGTGCATTCAGAATACTCAATAACAGGGCTGTCTGATAATGAATTACAGCATGTTATCATTGATCGTACTTTTGTAGACAAAAATGGCACACGGTGGATTATTGATTATAAAACGGGTGCGCATAGCGGCGCGGATATTGAAGATTACCTGGATAGAGAGGTACTACGTTATAGCCTGCAAATGCAAAAATATGCAAAAATAATAAAACAGATTGATGATAGAGACATCAAGCTCGGATTGTATTTTCCTTTAATGCGTCAATGGCGCGAATGGTCATATGTTGAGTAATGTAGCAGGAATAACGGGATACGGATGAATGCATGAGATTACTTATAATCAGATTATCTTACTTTTGGCTGGTTTGCTGATAACCGGCCTGGTCTTCATTTTTATTTTTATGAGGCTAAAAAAGGGTGCTTTCAGACGCAAGGTAAAACGGGTTATTAAAAAAATATCATGTGATTATATCAGTGATATTCCTCTGGATATGGGAGAAGACCAATACGCTTATTTCGACTATATTTTATTATACCGGCAGGGAATAATGGCTCTTGAAATCAGGGATTATGCCGGACATATCTATGCGTCTGATAAAATAAACGAATGGACTCAGGTCATTAACCGAAAAAGCTATAAGTTCAAGAACCCGTTTTTCAGTCTTGAACGGAAAATTGACCTTTTCAAGGAAATCATTCCAGATCAGCCTATTACAGCGGTCATCATTTTTACCGACCAGGCCGATTTTCCCAAAGGCAGGCCGGAAAATGTATTCCTGATCAATGAATTATACAAACATTATGGAAAGGCTAATGCCAATGATGCTCCGGCAGCTATTATGGCAAACTGGAATCAATTAAAAAAATATTTATTAAAGAAAGGCAATGACTGATTGGCGATGCATGATAAAGCAGTTGATTGTCGTTTGCTTTCCCGGATATGGTCATTTATTTATTTGAGTGTGTATTTTACAGTCATTCATCCGGGATGCCCCATTGATGGATTCCGACAGAAAGATTTTTGTATTGCCGTAACATAATGATTGTTTTCATAATGTCTGAGGAAGCGAGTTTTACCAAATTTAGCCTGATCAAGGCATGGTAGTGATTGGCTCTATTGGGGTCCGGGCTTATTTTTATCAATTGTGATTGTTCAGTGTTGCATATATCTGGTGATGTCGGGACGGTATCTAATGATTGTAATATTACATGCCAGGTAACGAGCTTACCTTGAAATTTTCCTTGAAAGTAAAATTTGGCTTCATTTTCAGTGAAAGCTTTTTCAAGTGTATAGTCAAATTCTGATTTAGAGTAGTTCTTATGAGTCATAGTAAGTCCAGGACGCTTTACTTCGATCTTGATATCAGTCAACAGCTGTTTCTGCAGTATTACAAAGGTACTGTTAGTCATGTTATGGTAACCACCACAGAGAATATAAAAATACAATTTCCGGCGCAATTGTTGCAAAAGTTCATCAGCCATAATGGCATAAAAGGACGATTCAGGATTGTTTATGATGAAAATAACAAGCTGATCTCATTGAGCAAAGTCTAGCCCGAATAAATTCATCGTAAAATATAATTAAATCAATAAGTTATATAAAAAATTGTAATCAGGATAATATTGAAAGTAATGGTAGTTTCGATAAAAATAGATTATTCTCAGAGTTGGCTTATAACTGGTTGTATTGATTAATAAAAGATAGATGAAAAATTATTTGTCAAATTTTCGTTTACCCTTCATGAAAGAAGGTTCTCATAATACTGAAGATCTGCGAAGGGTTAGTCTGGAGCTGAATATCAGTAGACTACAGCCAAAACCAAAGGGCCTGGATGTTAATCCCGCAAGAATTGAGCAACACCTGGGTAATTATACCAGGGAAAAACCCCAGCAAGTTCAGGAAGCGCTTAAATACCTTGAGCAAATAAACAAGATAGAGCTTAAACCAGTAGTGCGTAAAAACTTACTGGTAGTGGTGACAGCCAGCACAGCGGTTGCAATGACCGATATTTATCGAAAATATCTCTCGAAGGGTACCAGTTTTCCAGAGGATGCTGAGCGTAAAACTGATCTGACATCCAGTATCAACTTTTTGCGTCAACTGATACATTCGTACAAAATTCTATTATCTGGCGACTATCATTTGCCATTTAAAAAATTTAATCAGGAACATGAGCGGGTACGATTTGTTTCAGTAAGAATCCTTGAGTTAACGCTATGGTTACAGCGTTACCTGGCGATACGATTTCAAAAATTATCGCCACAGGACTGGAAGGATTTTAATGCTATTTATTTCATCTATGTCAGCCTTTTTGATCCCAAAGAAGCAGTGCAGATGACAGCAAAGCTTGAGTTATTCAAGGCATCAGGAATAATTACCAGTAAAAGCCCAGACAGAAATGTAGTGTCAATCTATAAATCTGTACAACTCTTTGGCTTGCTGGATATAACCAGCTGGCCTTCTAAGTCAACGCAGGCAATCGAGCAGTATCTATATAAGAATGAGCAATTAATTGGGCTTGATATGAATGAGCAGCAAAGTCTGATTGAGAATTTTGTTGTCACTTATCCAGACCTGGATTCTGCACCATTATTCAAGCCAAGAGATTCATCCAGACTCGCTTGCTACTTTAATCTCGCACCGTTAAAAAAACAGATAGAAGAAGAACTTGATGTCAATCTGAAAAAGAAATTTATTGGAGAAGAAGAGAAAAAGAGATTACAGCCGCAGGGGCAGGCCATTAAGCTTGAAGAAAGTCAGAGCCTGCTTACTTTGCTATATAATAACCTGTCTTTTTTACAAAGGGGCAGTGAACGTAAGACCTTATATGGGTCAAAGACTGTTGATGTATATACCGGATTAGCAGAAAGTTATCGATTGCTTTATGAAATTAGTAAACCTCAAATACGCAAGGAAATGAATAGCGGTTTACATGATGCAGCAGCACGAAGTTCATCGTTATTATTTGATGAGGACTTGTCTGAGCTGGAATGCCGCTGGCAGATTATTAACGAAAGTGACACAGGCATACTGATTCGTACTATTGAAACCAGGTATATGCATGTCATGGAGGTAGGGCATGTTGTTGCGATACGGCGTGATGAAGATGGTACGACTGGCTTACCACAGCTAGGTTATATTACGCGCCTTGATCGTCTCAATGATGGTGAGCTGGATGTGGCGATTGTCAAGATGTCAAGACATGCTGAGGCGGTCACTATTCTTGAACCAGGACAAGATCAAAATACACAGGATCTTTTGCCCGGTATTCTGGTCCAGAGTATTGAGCGAATCTGGCAACTGATTTTACCCAGATATGTGAAATACGTTACTGGTACACCAGCGATTATCAAAAGAAATATGGATAATATTCCGGTCAGACTGGGAGAGTCTGTAGAAACAAAAAATGGTTTCATTATGTTCGAAGTACGTTCACCTGGATTGAAGTAATAGTCCAGAGCTGTATTTATCACTTAATAACTTATATGTAGGAATATTCATCTTTAAGCTCAAATAAATCTGGGCGTATCGTTCAATAGGTGTAAATGTGCTTTTTGTTGTAAATATTTATAAGCAGTTAAAAATTCTAGTTGCCATTCTTGTATTCAGCTTTGTTTATCATTCCAATGTTGTTGCAGAAATAGATATCGGGGAAGCGGGGTTCGATGATTCATTACTGGATGAGCCAATAAAAAAACCGGATTGGTTCAAGCTTAGTTTTCTCGATATGAAAGAAGATATTGCCGAAGCAAAGGAAGGCGGTAAAAAAGGACTGGTGCTTTACTTCGGAATGGAGAAGTGCCCCTACTGTAAAGCACTGCTTGAAGTTAATTTTAGTAAAAAAGATATATCCATCTACACCCAGGAAAATTTTGATGTTGTGGCGCTGGATGTTAAGGGGAATCGTACGGTTCTGACAGTCGATGGTGAAGATATTTCTGAAAAAGAATTCGCAATCAGGAACAAGGCTAATTTCACACCAACACTTATATTTTATGATCAAGATGGCAAGGAAGTACATCGAATGGTAGGCTATTCTGCGCCCTATACATTCAGAGCTTCGCTTGAGTATGTTGCCGATCAACATTATAAAAATGAAACATTCAGGGCATATTTGGCAAGAGGGGAGTTGATTAATAAACCGGGCAAGGATTTACTGAATTACCGTGAATTTTCTATGCACAAACCCTATATTTTGCAAAGAAATATTGTTCATGCCCAGCGCCCATTACTGGTTATATTTGAACAAGGCAATTGTCACGCGTGCGATGTATTACATGCGGGTGCGTTAGCCAGAGATGATCTGTTAAAGCAATCGCATAAGCTGGATATTATTCAGCTTGATATGTGGGGTAGTGACAAGATCATTGATGTAAGTGGAAAAAAAATAACTGCAAGACAATGGGCAGAATCTTTGGGTATCTTTTATACTCCTACCCTTGTTTTTTATGACGAATCAGGAAATGAGGTGGTCAGATTAAGCTCAGTTGCACATTTCAACAGATTAAGTAATCTGTTTAATTATATGACTAGCGGCGGCTATAAACAGTATAAAAATCTGGCTGACTGGAATAGCAGGAAATGACTTTTATTCATTCTTTATTAACTTATCATCACTCTTACGTGATATTAATTGATATTACAATTAATCAAACTGTTTTTAATTCAAGTCTCTATTGTTTCACGCGAATATCTATTAAGTAATCTAAATGGTTAGTACAAAAAAATCCGATAGTCAGAAAGTCAATCCAGGTCTGTTTTCACTGGATGACTGGATGCGACGGCTGGATGGGTTATATCCAGAAGACCAAAAAGAAAAGATCAGGGAAGCGGCCGCGATGGCGATGGTTGCACATAAACATCAAAAACGTGCATCGGGAGGCTATTACGCTATCCACGTGTTTGAGGTTGCAGAAATCCTTATTGATTTACACCTGGATTATGAAGCCATTACTTCAGCGTTGTTGCATGATGTCGTAGAAGATACGGGTGTGACACTTGAACAGGTAAAATCTATTTTTGGAGAATCGATTAGTCAACTGGTTGATGGCGTGACTAAAATGGAATTTGTTAATAGCTCGGCACCTGATGCCAAGGGAAAATCAAAAAGAAAATGGGATAGTTCTGAAAGTCTCAGAAAAATGTTATTGGCAATGGTGGAGGATGTAAGAGTCATTCTTATTAAATTGGCTGACCGCTTGCATAATATGAGAACACTTGGTCACCTTTCAGCGGAGAAACAAAAGAGAATTGCTGCAGAAACATTATCTATATTTGCGCCATTGGCTAACAGATTGGGTATATGGCAGATTAAATGGGAATTAGAAGACTTGTCATTCAGGTATCTTGAGCCTGAGCAATATACCCGAATTGCACGATTGCTTACAGAACGTCGGCTTGACAGGGAAAAATTCATTAAAAAGGTAATTGATATACTTCAACGTGAAGCTGCTGCTGTAAATATTGCTGTTGAATTATCAGGAAGGCCGAAACATATCTATAGTATATGGAAAAAAATGGAAAGAAAGGGAGTAGCTTTTCATGACATATTTGACGTTAGTGCTGTCAGAGTTCTGGTTGATAGTGTGGCTGATTGTTATGCAGTCCTGGGTTTGGTGCATACATTATGGCAACATATTCCAAAAGAGTTTGATGATTATATTGCTACACCGAAAGGAAACAATTACCAGTCTTTGCATACGGCTGTAGTGGGTCCTGGAGGCAAGACGCTCGAGGTTCAGATCAGGACTAAAGAAATGCATGAACGTAGTGAGCTTGGAGTTGCCTCCCATTGGCGATATAAGGAAGGATCCAAGTATGATCGAGGTTATGAACAAAAAATAGCCTGGCTCAGGCAGTTGCTGGAATGGAAAGATGAAGAGTCAGATGCAGATGACTTTGTAACCCGTTTCAAGTCTGAAGTATTTGAAGACAGGGTGTATGTGCTCACTCCAAAAGGTAATGTTGTTGATTTATCAATGGGGGCCACGCCACTCGATTTTGCATACCATGTACATACAGAAATTGGTCATGGATGTCGAGGAGCCAAGATCAATGGCTCAATTGTACCGCTCACATATAATTTAAAAACAGGTGATCAGGTTGAGATATTACGGACTAAATCGGGAACGCCGAGCCGAGACTGGCTGAACAGTCATCTGGGATACCTGAAAACATCCCGTGCAAAGGCCAAAGTCAGGGCATGGTTTACGCAACAGGACCTTGAGAAAAATACACGCGCAGGAAAATCGATTCTTGATAAGGAGCTGGGCAGATTAGGCTTTTCCTCAATCAACCAGGATTCGTTGTCGAATAAACTGGGCTTCAAGAACGCGCAGGAACTATCAGCATCTATTGGTAAAGGTGACACTACACTTTTGCAGATTGCAGATGCAGCGCAGGCAATAACTTCACCACGAAATCCCGATGTTGAGGCGCTGAAAACAACTAAAATATCTGAAGCCAGGGATATCAAGGGTGATGTTAAAATATACGGAGTTGGTAATCTTCTCACGAACATGGCCCGATGCTGCAAGCCAGCACCTGGGGATCCTATTATAGGCTATATTACCAAAGGTCGTGGTATTACCATTCATCGGGCAGACTGTTCCAATATCCTCAGACAAGGTCAAGAGCGCCTTATAGATGTTTCGTGGAGTTTACAACAGGAAACAACCTATCCGGTCGATATTTCTATACTAGCCTATGACCGCCAGGGACTGCTCAGGGATATCACTTCAGTACTGACAGATGAAAAAATCAATGTTACCAGTATGAACACAATGACAGATATCAAGGACCATAAGGCTAAAATGAAATTAACAGTAGAGGTTGGCAGCATACAGCAATTAAGTCGATTACTATCAAAGCTATCGCAATTGTCAAATGTGCTGGATGTTAAAAGGAGCACGTAAGCCTTGGCAGGACGCTGTTTATAGTTAATTGGCGTCCCCGGCAGGAATCGAACCTGCAACCTACGCCTTAGGAGGGCGTCGCGCTATCCTGTTGTGCCACGGGGACATTGCTGACAATTATATCAATAATTTGTATCTCTATGTAAGAAAAAAGGTTGGATTTTGAGATCTTTCGATGCATATTTTACATATTCAAGTGTTAAAAAATTGACTGCCTTTTATGACTTTGGAATAGTCGTATATCCGAGAATCATTTAAATGAAAATATCCATCATTATTCCTGCCTATCATGAGCGACAAAACCTGGCTAATTTGGTTAATAGGCTGGAAATTATGGCTCGATATGGACATGAAATTATTGTGGTGAACGGTGATATTACGGATGATATAACTCAAGGTATGTTAGATTCGGGCGTCACTGTGATCCATGCGGATAAAGGCAGGGCAAAACAAATGAATGCTGGAGCCAGGCAAGCAAGTGGAATTATCTATTGGTTCTTGCATGCAGATAGTGATTTATTACACCCGCTTGAGCATTATTTGCATTTCATTTCAATACTGAATAGAAACCAATGGGGGCGCTTTAATCTAAAAATAGATGCATCGGCTTTTATTTATCGTATCATTGAAACAATGATTAATTTTCGCTCTGCATTAACGGGTATATCTACTGGCGATCAAAGTTTATTCATACATAAAGATTTATTTGACAGGGTAGGGGGCTTTACAGATATCGAAATCATGGAAGATATTGATATGTCACGCAAACTGAAGAAAATATCCAGGCCAGTGATTGCACGGACTTGCCTGATAACATCAGCGCGACGCTGGCAAAACGGGGGTGTTCTGCGGACGATATTATTGATGTGGAAGTTAAGGCTTTACTATTTTTTCGGAGTGGCGCCAGAAAAACTGGCTAAAATGTATGATTAATCAACAATCGCATAAAGCACTCATTACTGTCATGGTGTTTGCTAAAGCACCTGTTGCAGGCGAGGTTAAAACACGCCTGGGCAATGACCTGGGTATGCGACAAGCCGCAACAATATATAGAAAACTATTGTTTCACAGTCTAAAAAAATTAAGTGATAGTAATATTTTCCGTATTGAACTGTGGTGTTATCCGACGACCAGGCATCCATTTTTTCTGGAATGTGCCAGAGTATTCAATCTATCACTTAGAAAGCAACAGGGTTCGGATCTTGGCCTCAGAATGCTGCACGCATTTAAAGCCAGTTTGTACAGAGACGAATTCGCTTTACTTATGGGATCTGATATTCCTTCTATTAAGATTAGTGACATTGAACGTGTCTATCAATATATGCAAGCAAACTCCGATGTAGTAATTATTCCAACCTGTGATGGTGGATATGGCTTGATAGCGATGAAAAATCCTCATCCGGAAATATTCAGAAATATGCAATGGAGTACGGCATCAGTATTGGATCAAACGCTGCTAAGAATAAACAGAAAGAAATTAATTTGCCAATTGCTGCCAGCAAAGCATGACATTGATACCAAGGCTGACTACATAGCCTATCGACGAAGATTAAAATGCTTGACCTGAAATGCTTTCCTATATGCAGTCTTCGTAACTTGAGCTAGCAGAGGTATACACCATGAAGACACAAAATTTGTTTGTCTTAGTGTCTTCGTGGTGTCTATCATTTTATGTAAACCTGATCAAAGTCTAGGTTCATATCCAGATAAATACACCCTAAACATGGTTTTTTGGCAATCGCTTCATCAGGTCGCGTTGTAGATCAATGACTAATTTACTTAATTCTCTCTGCTGTGTATTACTGACTCCAATAAACTGGCCGCCAATATGTTGTGGTTTATTTTTAGTGTCGGTATTGATATATCGTACTTCTAGCTGACATGTGATGACATTATCTTCAGCAATGCGAAGTTCACAATAAGGCAGTATCTCAGACATTTGTATAGAGCAGGGTGAGTCGAGTGCAATACCAGCGCCGGTTTCAGAGAGATTGATCATATTACCATAGACGGGTATGCCATCTTCTCTTTTGAGTTTAATAGGAATATTTATACCCAGTCCGATATTAATGCGATAGTTTTGCCTTTTTTGTTGATAGAGTACATTCTCAGGATATTCCATTTTATATATGGCAATACCATCCTTATTGTAAGTATTGACTAGATTCGCAGAAAATCTTAATTCTATTCCATTGATTCTTGTCAAGACATTCATTTTTTTGTGAATAAGCAGTAATTCATGCCCGTGTCTGGTATTGATTTCATCGAGCAAAATAAATTTTTCATCAGGATTGATAGATAGTATGGCGCTGAAAAATACTTCTGGCACTCCAGGCATGGATACCTGAAGTAAAGTGTGTTTTGATCTCACCATTTCCAGTAGCCTGGCGGACTCAAATGGGTTTGTAATATTTTCGCCTTTCACAAGGTATAAGTTTTAGAATTATATATTGGCTAATTTAATGGAAGCTGACTTCATCAAGCTTTGGCTATGCTCCGTCCAATACTGCTTGATTGTGAATGTCCACTGGCATCATATGTGTTTTCATTAATTTTCTCGCCATAAAGAATCGAGAGTGCCTGTTTTACCACGCGTAAACTTGTGTCGAGAGTGCTTCCATTGATCTGGTTCATTTGCCGGCAATCCTTTACCTTTTGCATAAATAATTTCCATTTTAATGAAAGCTCATTGTTTTGATCACATGCAGATATACAGGATTGAGTGCCTTTATGGTCCGCGGTAAACCCAAGGGCCTGAATGAAGGCAATACGTTTATTGTAATTATGTTCAATATCTTGAATAAGTTTATTTTTGTCTTCACTCATCATTAATAATGCATCTGAATCTTTTGGGGAAAGTTTACCTTCGGCTTTTAAAAGAGCTAAAAGTTTATCAGTAAGTCTGATTTCAACAGATAAGGCTTTCTGTAAAGTATTAAAGCAAGTAATTTTATTCATAATAACCCTGCCTAACTTGCGGCTTGTAAATAAGATTCATATAGAGTGAATTTTTCTGCGACTCTTTCAGATGAAATGATGTAATTTCCACTATTGATATTTTGCCGGACTTCAGAAACTTTTTCTGCGTTGACAACAGGCTGTGCAACAAGCTGCTTTTCCAGCTGTTGTATGAGTTTCGCAGAATCAGTCAGTGAAATGGTATCTATAGATGATGTGCTTTCATTGTTGACCGCTGCTTTGCTTCCATCCTTGTTAACTGATGTAGTTTGATTACTCTTCCCGGAGTTATTAACCTGTGTGTTATTAATGTTGTCTATCGAAATTGCCATACTTGATACTCCTGGGATAAAGATGGTATTCACCTGATTTTATATCGTCATATTATTAAAAAACTTTAGAATTAAGTCTACATATTGATCTTTACTACACCATGTTCAATAGCGGTGCCCTCAATGATTCTATTGGAATTATTATTCTTAACTTTAACACGATCTCCAATGGATGCATCATTCATCGCCTTACCTTTCATTCGCACACTAATGCCGGATGTTTCAGCAATAATAGATACTTGCTCACCTCTTTTTATTAATTTTGATTTGAGTAAATGAAATGGTTTAATGACTTCATTTTTACGTATGCTACGTTTGGCTATGTGTCCTTCGATTTCACTGATGTCTGTGAGATAGTTCTCATTCAATGCTGTGATATTACGCCTTGCAAGCACAATGTCTCTGGGTGTTATTGGTGTACCTTTCGCTATCGGTCGGTGGGAAATATAGACAGACTGAAATACTTTTACCGTGGCTTGCAGATAAATTTTCCATGGTTTGATACTATTACAGCGCACTGCTACAGACACATTCCCTGGTATGCGGCTATTACCTAGCTCCAACTCAAGGTCTTTGTCGCAGCTTGAAAGTTTCAGCCGTCGGTCGATTTGCCCAACCTCAATCTGTGTATCCGGGTATTTCAGTTCATGTGTTTTATCAATAAGAAATTCCTTCACAGATACCCTGATGAGCTGGTGGTCTATAAACTGGCCAGCCTCGACTATCTGCATGATTGCAATCGATGGAATCATCAAAATAGAATACAGTATCAGAATGTGTTTATTTCTCATAAGTCTCATTAAATCAGTATGTTGTGTCATATATACTTATTGCGTGTCAATTTTATGTCACATTTATGTCAAAGTGACTGTTAGACAGTACTGATGCAAGAGCTATGCCGAAAATTAATCTTTAAGTTTAATCATTATAAAGCCGATACAAAGTCACAGATTTGGTAAAAAAAAATGAGCAGGAGAAACAAATATGGCGGGACTGTTAGACAGTGTGGATATGCGTACCCAGCTGGCCGGGCACAACCGGCTTGAGTTATTGCTATTCAGGCTAGGGGGTCGCCAACAATTTGGCATTAATGTTTTCAAGGTACAAGAAGTGATCCAGTGTCCGCCACTAACTAAATTGCCTAATGCCAACCCTGTGATTCGCGGTGTTGCTAATATGCGCGGTAAAACCATCAGCGTCATGGATCTGGCGCAGGCAATTGGTATGCGGCCAGTAGAAAATTACCAAGACGCGTTTATTGTAATAGCTGAATACAATCGTACTACACAGGGGTTTCTGGTCAGTTCTGTTGATCGTATTATCAATATGAACTGGGATGATATTATGCCGCCACCGAAAGCGACTGGAAGAAGCAGTTACCTGACTGCGGTGACAAAAATTGATGATGAACTCGTTGAGATAATTGACGTAGAGCAAGTCATGTCTGAAGTAACTGGTTCTATGGTAGAAGTATCCGATTCAGTTGTCGGAGACTTATCGTCAAATTCAAATAGTGTTAAAAGAATTTTGGTGGCTGATGATTCCGTGGTTGCCAGAAATCAGGTGAAGCGTACTCTGGAGCAAATTGGCTATGAAGCTGTGTTGGCCAAGAGTGGGAGAGATGCATTGGACCAGATTAAGGAGATGGCAAGTCAGGGCCCCATAGATGAGCAAATTGCCTTAGTAATTTCAGATATTGAAATGCCAGAAATGGATGGTTATACCTTAACGACTGAATTACGAAGAGATCCTGAGCTGAAAGACTTATATATCATGCTGCATACATCTCTGAGTGGTGTTTTCAATAATGCAATGGTGGAAAAAGTGGGAGCTAATCGCTTCATTGCTAAATTCAATGCCGATGAGCTGGCTACCAGTGTCATGGAAGCAATAAGTGATATTCAGGTGAAAAAGTAATCGCGATGAACATATCCATATGATTACATGTGTATTATAAATCCAGAATGCTATTCGTTTACCATTAAAGTCATTTTTTGAGATTTTATTAGAGTAAACTATAGACTTGATCGGTTAAACTAATATATAAATTGCATGGGTCATTATAAGCGCTACTTATTTCTGCAAACGAAAATAATAATTCCGGATGCACTATACCAGGGTTTTATAAACAGGTTACATTGATGATACAAAAAGCAGCACAAGGCGTGTTAAGTACAAAAGACTATCAAGATTTCCGCAAGTATCTGGAAAATATGTGCGGAATAGTCCTGGGTGACAACAAGCAATATCTTGTTACAAGTCGTTTGAGTAAGCTATTACACGAGCAGAAGCTGGCGACATTGGGTGATCTATTAATCCAGTTGAATAAGGATAAATCACGTGAATTGACCAATAGAATTGTCGAAGCGATGACAACGAATGAAACATCTTGGTTCCGTGATATACACCCTTTTAATACGTTAAAGGAAAGGATTTTTCCAGAGTTAGGAAAGAACAGGCGCACTTCCATTCGCATATGGTCTGCTGCGTGTTCTTCAGGACAAGAGCCTTATTCAATCAGTATGACTGTAAGTGAATTCCAGACGTCTAATCCAGGTGCTTTGAGTTCAGATGTACAAATAATAGCAACAGATATATCGCCTGCAATACTCAGTGCTGCTGATAAGGGCAGATACGATGACATGGCTATGGCGAGAGGAATGTCGCCTGAGCGCAAAAAGAAGTTTTTCAAAGAAACGCCTAATTTCTGGCAAGTTAGTCCTGCTATCAGGTCAAGAATACAGTTTAAACCACTTAATCTTCTGCAAAACTATAGCTTGCTGGGACGTTTTGATATTATTTTTTGTAGAAATGTATTGATCTATTTTTCGACTGAGTCAAAAAAAGAAATTCTGGAAAAAATGTGTCGATGCCTCAATCCTGGAGGCTATTTGTTCCTCGGTGGTTCAGAATCCATTACCGGCATTACCGATAAACTGGATATGGTCAGGACCAATGGTGGTGTCGTTTACCAGCTAAAACCCTGATGCTCTGCCTGGCCATAGCCTGGCCAGTTCTTACCTACCATTCTTGCCGCCCAACGGTAAACATTGCCGCTCTGGCAATTGATTGTTGAACTGAATACCCTCTATTTCCATTAAATTCAATCGTTTGTCTGCATTGGCACGTCTGTTGCAATCTATTCCAGCAAGAGAACCAGATTGGAACAAAGAAAATGCCTATAAATTTTGATAAAGCATTGGGTAATCATGAGCAGGCGCTGATGCTTCAGGCACGCCGTGCCAGTGCACTGTCATCCAACATCGTCAATTCTGATACCCCTGGATACAAGGCCAGGGATCTTGATTTTAAAGCCGTGCTTAAAAATACCACGGGAGACATGTTGGCGATGAATGTAACCAGTTCGTCTCACATGCCCTCATTCGGTATGGACTCCATGAGTGCTCAATTAAAATATAGAATTCCGAATCAACCTTCACTGGATGGCAATACCGTTGATATTGATATGGAAAAGTCAGCCTACGCAGAGAATGCTGTGCGTTATCAGACCAGCCTGCGTTTCCTCACCGGGAAATTTAAAGGCATGATGAATGCGTTACGGGAGAACTAATAAATGAGCTTGTTTAATGTTTTTGATATAGCCGGATCAGGTATGAGTGCACAGTCCACAAGACTGAATACAGTATCCAGTAATATGGCAAATTCGAATAATGTCAGTGGAAATAAAGATGATCTGTATCGTGCCAAGAATCCTGTTTTTGCCACTGTTATGCATGACATAGCGGGTCGTTCACAAGCCAGCGGTGTGCGAGTGGTGAGGATTGAAGAAAGTAATCAGGAAGCAACCATGCGATATGAACCTAATAATCCTATGGCCAATGAAATGGGTTATATCTACCAGACAAATGTCAATGCAATGGAAGAAATGGCCAATATGATTTCAGCATCCAGATCTTATCAAAATAACGTTGAGATGATGAATACAGCCAAGCAGCTAATGCTGGCGACATTAAAACTGGGCGAATGAGGCTAGAATAATATGACAACAGCAATCGATTCAGGAGTATTACAGGGGTTAGGTTTAAACGCCAGTAGTCCTACTGCAGAAGATAGAAACAAGATTGGCCAGGAAGCATTCCTGAAGTTAATGACAACGCAATTACAGAACCAGGATCCCTTCAAACCCATGGAAGGTGGCGAATTTCTTGGCCAGATTGCGCAGTTCAGTACCGTATCGGGTATCCAGGATTTGCAAAAATCATTTGAAAGTTTTTCAACATCGATGGTTCCCAACCAGGGTCTGCAAGCTGCCAGTCTTATTAACAGAAATGTACTGGTGCCGGCAGATATCGTTCCTTTGACAAATGAAGGACTCAATGCAGCAGTAGAGTTACCAGACCAGGCATCGAAGGTGAATGTCTCTGTTTATAACGCGACAGGTCAATTGGTGCACAATTTTAATCTCGGTGCTCTCGGCGAAGGGGTAACACGTTATCAGTGGGATGGCAGTTTGCCGGACGGCTCATTAGCCCCGATTGGCCGCTACAAGGTGACAGTCGATGCCGTGATAGACGGAGAAAACATCGCAGTAAAGAATTATGCCAATCTTCCAGTTGAAAGTATTACTTTTGGCGGTAATGGTACTGAAGTGAATGTCAATATTCGTGATCTGGGTAGCCGTAAATTCTCAGACATTTTACAAATAAGTTAGCAGAAACAGGAGCATTATTATGCCATTCAGAATAGCGTTAAGTGGACTCAATGCAGCAGCAGCCGATTTGCGGGTTATTGGTAACAATATTGCCAACTCCAGCACCACCGGGTTCAAGCAATCCAGAGCCGAATTTGCCGATATCTACGCAGCTTCAACGCTGGGAGTATCTGCGAATGCGACTGGTGCCGGAGTGAAAATATCTTCGATAAAGCAAGAATTTTCCCAGGGCAACATCGATTTTACTAATAATAATCTTGATATGGCCATCAGTGGAGAGGGCTTTTTCAGATTGAATGAAGGTGGTTCAATAAAATACAGTAGAGCAGGCGGTTTTGGTGTTGATCGAGCAGGCTATATTGTCAACAGTGAAAATCAGCGTTTGACAGGCTATCAGGCCGATACAACGGGTAGCATCACCGGTGCGCTGGGTGATATTCAATTGTCCACTCAGGATCTGGCGCCAAATGCTACCACCTCAGTGAGTTTGACTGCTAACCTGAATTCATCAGTAGTGGCTCCAGGTGTCAATTTCAACAAAGATGATGCAGCCACCTACAATCATTCAACATCACTGACTGCCTATGATTCTCGCGGTAATGCATTATTGCAAACCCTGTATTTTCAGAAGAGCGGAGCATCATCATGGAATATGTACAGCTATTTGACCGATCCAGCAGGTAATGATACAGAAATGGTACCCGCAGGTGGAACCGGCGGTTTGACACCCCCGGCACCTGTGGCGCTAACGTTCACCGCAGATGGTGCTATTAGCACAGTCAGTCCAGGTACGGGCGCAATAGCGAATTACGATCCCACGACTATTGCCAGTTTAGGATCTTCAGCACTCGATATTGATATTGATATCAATAATGTGACCCAGTTTGGTACTGATTTTGGTGTCAATGAATTATTACAGGATGGTTATACCACCGGCAGACTGAGTGGTGTGGATGTCAGTGAAAGCGGAGTTATTTCTGCACGTTACACCAATGGACAATCATTGACCCTGGCTCAGGTCGCGATGGCTAATTTCAGTAACTTGAATGGCCTGGCGCAACTGGGTGATACCACCTGGTCCGAGACATTTGAATCGGGATCTGCATTGGTGGGTACTGCTGGTACCGGTCCGTTGGGCCTGATTCAGTCAGGCGCTTTAGAGGGTTCCAATGTCGATTTGACTGAGCAATTGGTCAATATGATTACGGCACAGAGGAATTTCCAGGCAAATGCCAAGACCATTGAGACCGCTGATACCGTCACTCAAACTATTATCAATATCAGGTAATGATTGAATGCTGCTAATCGTTAATCAATTAAGGGAGTGTCGACATGGATAAGATGTTGTATATATCGATGTCTGGCCTAAAGCAGGTGTTACGGGCACAAGCGATTAATTCACATAATCTGGCTAATGTCAGCACATCTGGTTTCAAGGCAGATCTACAATCTTTCAAGGATGAACAGGTATACGGTGCAGGTCAGGCCAGTAGAAGTTATGCAGTGATTGGTAAAGATGGAGCTGATTTTTCTGCAGGCTCCAATATCCACACAGGCAACGATCTTGATATTGCGTTTAAAGGTAAAGGATTCATGGCTGTGCAATCGAGTGATGGCCGTGAAGGATATACACGTACCGGCAGCTTGCAAATCAGTCAGAATGGTTTGCTATCGAACAGTGCTGGATACCCGATCATTGGCAATGGCGGACCTATCAGTATACCACCTGCCAGTAAAGTAGAGATTGGTGAAGATGGAACAATTTCTGTTGTACCCACAGGGCAGGAATCTACTTCACTGGCTGTCATCGACAGGATTAAACTGGTGAATCCGGATGAAAAATCATTACAAAAAGATAATGATGGTTTGTTTTATCTGAAAGATGCATCACCCGCAGAGGCTGATGCTTCGGTCAGAGTCCTTTCTGGTTATGTAGAAGGTAGTAACGTCAATGTCATTGATGCGATGGTTGATATGATTCAACTGTCAAGAAATTTCGAAATGCAAAGTAAAATGATGAAGACATCTCAAGAAAATGATGGCGCATCAGCAAAATTACTTTCATTAAGTTAATGAAAACTAATTTACTCTGGAGGTAATATATGGATCCGGCTCTTTGGATAGCAAAAACAGGTGTTGATGCGCAGCAGAAGCGTATGGCGGTTATATCCAATAACCTGGCCAATGTTAATACCAATGGTTTTAAGCGCGGCAGGGCAGTTTTTGAAGACCTGCTATACCAGAACCTTCGACAGGTAGGTGGGCAATCTTCTCAAGACACGCAGTTACCCTCAGGGCTGTCACTCGGTGCAGGTGTGCGAACAGTTGCCACACAAAAAATACATACCCAGGGTAATATGGTCAGTACTGAAAATAATCTTGATATGGCCATTCAGGGCCGTGGATTCTTTCAGATACTGATGCCGGATGGAACAACAGCCTACTCACGTGATGGTTCCTTTCAAACCGATGCGCAAGGCCAGGTAGTTACGTCCAACGGCTACCCATTACAACCCAGTCTGACGGTGCCTGCAAACACACTCAGTATTACGATTGGTACTGATGGCGTAGTCGAAGCACTGGTATCGGGTTCAACAACACCTACCACTATAGGTACACTTCAACTTGCAGATTTTATAAATCCATCGGGTCTTGAGGCTATTGGTGAGAATCTGTATCGGGAATCCGTTTCCAGCGGAACACCGCAAACAGCAGCGCCTGCATCATCAGGGCTGGGTTCAGTGACGCAGGGCTATCTAGAAAGTTCCAATGTTAATGTCGTCGAGGAATTGGTCAATATGATCGAAGCTCAGCGTGCCTATGAAATGAACTCCAAAGCGATATCGACAACAGATGATATGTTGCAGTTTGCTTCACAGCAATTATAAGTTGGCATGATAATCGCTTTGTTTTTATCATAATACATTGCCAGGAAAGTGCATATGAAAGTAATGAATATAAAATTATTAACAATGGTAGTCATGGTGACAGCTTTATCTATGCTCAGTGGCTGCGTCGTTAATGAAACCAAGCCAGCACCAGACCAGTACAAAGCGACCAATCCCCAGCCGGTAGAAACATCCAAAATCAGTATGGGGTCTATTTATCAGGGACAGGCCAGTAGCTTTATATTCGAGGACTTGAAGGCAAAAAGAGTTGGCGATATTTTGACGATCGTTCTATCTGAGAAAACCAATGCCACTAAAAAGGCGACCACATCCACCAAAAAGGAAAATACGACCGATCTGGGTACACCGACAGTTTTTGGTGGCCCTGTTACGATAAATGGACGTAACGTACTCAGTGCGAATATCGACTCTACTCAGGAGTTTACTGGTGAAGGTGATAGCGAGCAAAGTAATGCCCTGAACGGAACCATTTCAGTGACTGTCGCAGAAGTGTATCCAAATGGAAATTTATTTGTTAAAGGACAAAAGCGAATTCTACTGAACCAGGGTGATGAATATATACAAATCAGCGGCATTGTAAGACCTATGGATATCGGGAAAAATAACTCGGTCTCATCAACATTGTTGGCAGATGCCAGGATTGTCTATAGTGGTGAAGGTGCTGTATCAGATTCCAACAAAATGGGTTGGCTGGCCAGATTCTTTAATAGTCAGTACTGGCTTTTCTAGCTGGTGCGGGATAATAAAATGAAAAAATATTTAACGGCACGAACATTACTGCTTATGATTATTGCTTTGTTTGCATGTAATGCAACGGCGGAAAGAATAAAGGATCTGGCGTCAATCGCAGGTGTTCGATCAAACCAGTTGTTAGGTTATGGATTAGTCGTCGGACTAGATGGAACCGGTGGAAAAACGCAGTTTACCCAGCAAAGCTTAAAAAATATGCTTAATCGCTTTGGTATCACAGTGCCGGCGAATGTCAATTTAACTTCAAAAAATATAGCTGCAGTCGCCGTTCATGCAACATTACCTGCCTTTATTAAACCTGGTCAATCGATCGATATTACCGTCTCATCACTGGGTGATGCAAAAAGTCTGAAAGGTGGCAGTTTGTTAATGACACCGCTAAAAGGCGCTGACGGTCAGGTTTATGCAGTTGCACAGGGTAATCTTGTTGTCGGTGGATTCGGGGTTTCCGGTAGTGATGGATCAAAGGTATCCGTTAATATCCCCAGTGTCGGTCGTATACCCAATGGTGCTACTGTTGAAAGGATAGTTCCTAATGCATTTTCTCAAGGAGATTTTATTGTACTTAACCTGAACACCTCGGATTTTACAACAGCTAACAGGGTATCTACATCAATTAATCATGTCATTGGTCCGGGAATCGCAAAACCATTGGATGCAACTTCCATAAAAGTAAGTTCTCCAAAAGATGCATCTCAACGTGTCGCCTTCGTATCACTGCTTGAGAATATCGATGTGGTTCCTGCAGATGCGCCAGCCCGTATTATAGTGAACTCCAGAACAGGTACGATTGTTATTGGCAGCCATGTCAGGGTCATGCCAGCTGCCGTTACTCATGGCAGCCTGACCGTATCTATTACCGAAGGCGCTCAGGTCAGTCAGCCTGCACCTTTGTCTGAAGGCCAGACAGTCGTCGTTCCTACCTCCGATATTCAGATTAAACAGGGAACCAATCCTATGTTCCTGTTTAATCCGGGTGTTAAGCTCGATGAAATAGTCAGAGCAGTTAATCAGGTAGGTGCGGCACCCGGAGACCTTATTGCTATTCTCGAAGCATTAAAGCAGGCCGGCGCATTACGCGCTGACTTGATCGTTATCTAGGCGAATAGAAGGATACCCATTATGTCCTCTTCAATACCACAGAATGCCAATGTTTACACTGAGATGTCTTCACTGAAAGCACTGAAAGGGCAGGTTAATGCTGGTGATAAAGGTGCCATAAAGGAAGTTGCGCAACAGTTTGAAGCTATTTTTCTGCAAATGATGCTATCTGGCATGAGAAAAACAATCCAGGTAGACGAGGAATATGGCAATGACAAGGCAATGTATTATGACTTGTTTGATAAACAGGTTGCGATGAATTTAGCAGAGAAAGGTGGTATTGGATTGACTAAAATAATGATGAGCCAGGGTGGTATTGAGTCACAGAGTCATCAACCATCATTGCCATCGATACCTGCTTCTGCACATCGATGGCATACACAGCCTCATCGCGTTTCAGAGCAATCGAATGAAAATCATCAATTAAAAAAAATATTTGATGAATCCATTCAAACCAATACCAAGAACGACATGGTAAATTTACAAGAAACTGAAAAATCACAAAATCAGACACAGGCCATGCCCAGTTTCGACAGCCCGGTTGAATTTATACAGACAATCTGGAATATCGCAAAAGACGTTATTACAGAAAGTGGCATCAATCCTAAAGTGGTTATTGCCCAGGCTGCACTTGAAACAGGCTGGGGTAAGCATGTCATGAACAAAGCATCAGGCGAGAGTAGCTTTAATTTGTTTGGTATCAAATCAGGTAAAAGGTGGTCTGGTGATCAGGCGATTGCCAATACACTGGAATTTAAGGATGGCTTGATGGTGAATACCCGTGAAGGTTTTCGAGCGTATGAATCCATCAAGGAAAGTGTTCAGGATTATGTGAATTTCCTTAAGGATAACCAGCGCTATAAAGGTGTTATTGAGCAATCTGAAAACCCGGAGCAATATGCAATTGAACTGCAGAATGCAGGCTATGCCACAGACCCGGAGTATGCTAATAAATTAATGAATATAATGAAAAGGCAGGAATTTACACATATTTTTGATCGTTACGAAAATAACGGTGTATAGGGCTGATTTTTTATGGCAGATTTATTAAATATTGGTCTAAATGGTTTGCTCGCATACCAGCGTTCGCTATCGACTACCAGTCATAACATCTCCAATGTCAATACGGAAGGTTATCGTAGGCAACGTGTTGACCTATCCACTCAGAATCCACAATATACTGGTGCAGGATTCGAAGGCTCAGGGGTAAAAGTTGCCGCAGTAACCAGTATTTACAACCAGTTTATTGAAAACCAGCTCACTAACAACACTTCTTTATTCAATGAACAGGAAACACTGCATAAACTTTCCAGTGATCTGGATAATTTATTAGCCGACCCGGATGCTGGCCTGTCGCCGGTATTACAGAGCTTTTTCAAATCACTTCAGGACCTTTCAACAGACCCGGGCTCTACACCGGTTCGACAGGTGGTGCTGAGTGAAGCAGAAGCCTTGACATCAATATTTAATGACACCTATGCCAGGCTGGAAAATCAGAAAGCAGGCGTTAATGCGGAAATATCTTCAGCCATTAATGATATAAACAGTCTTTCTAGTTCAATTGCCAGTATTAATAAGGATATTTTATTAACCAGTGGAGGGAGCGGCAACTTCCCACCCAATGACTTGATCGACCAACGGCAAACATTGATTAATGAGCTGGCCGAGCTGGTGAGTCTGACAACCACCACACAAAAAGATGGTTCGGTCAATGTCTTTATTGGCAAAGGGCAGAGCCTGGTAGTTGGTACCTCAAGCCAACAGTTGGCAACATCCAACAACGATTTTGATATAACAAAATTGGAAGTGGGTATCGCAGTTGGTTCATCATCGGTCAATATTTCCAATCAAATTACAGGTGGTAAACTTGGTGGAGCCTTGTTATTCAGAAACGATATACTGGACAAGGCTTATAATCAGCTAGGCCGTGTAGCCTTGACTTTATCAGAGGATATGAATGCTCAGCATCAGTTAGGGTATGATTTGAATAATGTATTGGGCGGCAATTTTTTTACAGATTTGACCAGCACTAATGCCGCATCTAATGCCAATAATGCCGCTTCAACTGATCATGTATATACTGCGAATATCTCAGATAGCAATTTAATACAAGCCAGTGACTATAGACTGGATTTTGGTGCAGGCAATGTTTATTCCTTTACTAGATTAAGCGATAACACAGTAATAGGTAGCTCTGCAAACTTGTCTACACTATCAGCCACCATCAGTGCTTCAGAGGGCTTTACGCTGGCTTTAACAAGTGGAACAAGTATTAGCATTGGTGACAGTTTTCTGGTTTCTCCAGCAGGAAAAGCCGCTCGTGATATTGGTCTTGCGCTCACTAATACCAAGCAGATTGCCGCTTCATCACCATTAGTGGCCTCTCGCGCAGCAGCAAATACCGGCGATGCCAGGTTTGTCAATGATGCACTCATAAGTAATACTGGCAGTCTGCCAACAGCGCCTATTACCTTTACTTTTAATAGTGGTAGTAATACTTTTGTTGCCAGTCCAGCGGCTGCAACCACACCTGCGGCAGCTACCATAGCCTATAATCCTGCCACCGATAGTGGAACGCAGTACCAGGTAGTCCTGGCTGGCGTAGGTACTTATCAATTCACAGTGACTGGCACACCCGCCAATGGTGATTCTTTATCAGTTGATGTCAATAGTAATGCTTCAGGTGACAATCGTAATATTCTGTCTATGATTGATTTACAGGAACAAAAAACGGTCGCGAATGGCAGTGCCAATTACCAGGAGTCATTTTCAGAACTGGTATCGGAAATAGGTGTAAAAACAAAGCGATCAGAATTTTCCATGAATGCCAACCAGGTACTTTATGATCGCGCAGTATCTTCACAACTGGAGGTATCAGGCGTCAATCTAGATGAAGAAGCTGCCGATTTAATCCGCTTCCAGCAGGCATACCAGGCTGTGGCGCGTATTATTACCACAGCTGACGAACTTTTCCAGACTCTGTTAGGCGCCGTATCGAGGTAAAGAATGAGAATCTCCACGTCACAGTTTCAACTTGAGAGCGTTAGACGCATGCTTGATCAGGAATCAAGACTGAGTCAGATACAACAAAAAATATCTACTGGTAGAAAAATTCTTTCGCCCTCAGATGACCCATCAGGATCAGCGCGTATTCTTGATCTGAAGCAAGTCATCGATATTAATGAACAATACAAGCGTAATGCAGATGTACTTGAATCCAGACTTGCAGCGCAAGATGTGACGCTCACTGGTTTTATTGACGCCTATCAACGTGTCAGGGAATTGGCAGTACAAGGACTTAATGACCCGATCGGTCAGGATAATAGAGATGCTATTGCGACAGAAATTCGAGAGCAACTCAGTCAGTTAGTCAGTCTGGCATCTCGAAAAGATGGTAATGGAGAGTATCTTTTCTCTGGCTTCCAAGGTGAAACAAGCCCGGTCATTGATGCAGGCAGTGGTAGCTATACCTATGCGGGGGACCAAGGGCAAAGAAAGATTGTCATTGGCCCGAATAGAAGTATTGAAGATAGTGATAATGGGTTTGATTTATTCTTCAATGTAGACAACACGACAGAGAATGCATTTAGTGCAGTTTATAATCTTGCGACTTCCCTGGAGAGCGGTACGCAATCAGGGACTAATCTTGCTGATATCGATGCAGTTATGGACAATATATCAAATTTTCGTTCAAAGACAGGGGCCAGACTGAATTCTATAGAACATCAAAACACTGTAAATGAGGGTGTGGTAGTACAAAGCAAAGAATTACTGTCTGATATAGAAGATCTGGATCTCGCTGAAGCCATTACTGAACTTAATCTTAGGCGTACAGGGTTGGAAGCTGCACAACAATCGTATGTGCGCGTACAGGGCCTTTCCTTGTTTAACTTTCTATAAGTTGGTCGTTACGACCTAGATTTACATCATAGCCAGTTTTCAAAACAAAAATTCATTAATCTCATATATCTGGGCAACTGACAGACAGTATTGAATGTGGCGTTAATCGCTCGATTTTTGACGGCAACTTATTGACGATAATGGATACTGTCCTTCCTGATGCTTATAACTCATTGTTATTTATTAATATTTCTAGTGGTATGATTTGTGCTTCATGTTAGTGAAGATATAAAAATACTCTTAGAGGAAGTCCTGATGAAAAAAGTATGTGAATTCGAACAATACGGGCAACGTGTCCGCATGTCTTTGCCTGACAGTGATGATCACATACAAAAACTTATTATTCAAAATAACACCTTTTATGAAGTGGAAATGCTGGATGACATTCGTAACAAGCTGGGCAAGGATTCAGTCATTATAGATGTCGGTGCAAATATTGGAAATCATACAGTATTTTTTGGCCTGTTCTGTGAGTCCAGCGAAGTTCATTCATTTGAGCCGAATCCCTATGCTATCGAAATTCTCCAGAAAAATGTTGCTTTAAACCTCCTTGATGAGAAAGTAAAAATACATCCTGTTGCATTGGGGGCAAGTACTGGTAAAGGACAACTTGTTAAACCATCAGAAAATAATATAGGCATGACCCAGGTGGTTAAAGATTCTGATGGCAAGGTAGCTATATCAACATTAGATGATTCACTTTTAGCTAATTTGAAAAGATGTGATCTGATCAAGATCGATGCCGAAGGGATGGATCTGGAGGTATTAAGAGGTGGGAAGGGTATTCTCGAAAAATTTCATCCCGTAATCTATGTAGAATGTGCTACAAAGCCAGAGTTCGTTTCTGTAGCAGAATACCTGCAAGCATATGGTTATACGGCGGAGCAGGTATTTAATGCAACGCCGACCTATTTATTTAGATCCAGCTATATTTCACAACAGGAAAGCAGGCAGGACGATTTATCAGTGAAGAAGAGAGCACATATCGCATTTTTTGCAGGCGATGAGGATAATTTTCAATTTGTTAAGGACATAATTGAAGATTATAAAAATATCGGGTTTGATGTGCGTGTTATCCCAGCAAATGGACTTTCTCAGGATGAAATGTATCAAATTATGCAATGGAGTGATATTTCCTGGTTTGAATGGGCCAATGGTCCGATTATCCATGCATCGAATTTTCCCAAGGTTTGCAAGATAGTATGCAGGCTTCATAAGTATGAAGTCTATAGTGATACACCTAAAATGATTAATTGGTCAAATGTCGATCATTTTATACTGGTTTCACCAGTAATGCTGGATGTTTTCAAGCAATTTCATTTTAAGGATATAGAACAAACTACAGATGTCCGTATTATTCCCAATGCGCTTGATATGGAACGCTTTAATTACAGTGATAAAGAGCGAGGTTATAATATTGCCTATATTGCTAGATTTCATGCGGCTAAAAACCCGAGTTTAATGCTCCAGGTAATGCATGCGCTTGTTAAAAAGGATGATCGCTATAAATGCTATATTGCAGGCGGCGTGCAAGATGTAACTGAGTATCAATATTTTCAGTACATGGTAGAGCAGATGGGACTGGAAAAAAATGTATTCTATGACGGTATCATAGAGAATATTGATCAGTGGTTAGATGATAAGCATTTTGTGTTGTCAACCAGTGTGATAGAGAGTCAAGGCGTAGCTATTATGGAGGCTATGACGAAGGGATTAAAGCCCGTCATTCATAATTATTTCGGAAATCCTGAATACTATTTTGGCAAAGAATATATTTTTAACAGTGTTGATGAGGCTGTTGAGCTGTTTTTGCAGGAAGATTATGAGCCAAAAAAATATCGAGAACTCATTAAAGAGAAATATGATATAAAAAATACTCTGGGCAAAATACATTCAATTCTCGGAACAGAGTCTTTACTTATACAAGCAGATGAGAAGCCGTTAATAACACCGTTTATTTCAATAATAATTCCAACATATAACCGGGAAAGATTCATTCTGGAATGTGTTGAGAGTGCATTATCACAAGACTATCCTAACTTTGAGGTACTAGTCATAGATGATGGGTCCGATGATGAAACCTGGAAAATATTGGAAAATATACAGGATGACAGATTGAAATATATTGCCAAGGATCATACTGGTGCACCAGATACACGAAACAGGGGGTTACAGGAGGCTGCAGGAGAATATATCATTACACTGGGTAGTGATGATGTGCTTAACAAGGGTGTGCTGCAAAGATATGCTTATATTCTAAGTAATTATCCGGATGCAAACGTAGTATACAGTGACCTTGAAGTCTTTGATGAGAAAGGGACACAGCAATCGATTACATACCCAGATTACTATTATACTAACAATCTAATTTCATTAATGGTGAATTCCAATATATTGCCGGATGGTGGAACTTTAGTTAGTAAAAGTATTTATGCCCAGGTAGGTGGATATAATATAGATTTCAAGCGTGCGCACGATTATGAATTTTGGGTGCGTGCAGTTGATTCAATCAAGGTAAAACATTCCGGTATTAGTGCATACAGGTGGCGATGGCATGATGCAAATATGTCGACAAATACAGTTATCATGGACACTTCATATGAGGCTGCCATTGTTAACAATGTTGTTGAATACAGAATGATTGAAGAATTGTTCCCTGATCTCGACTGGGATAATCATCGTAATAATTCATTGGTTTCAGCCTACTTCAGTTTAGGCGATATCTTTTTCAGATGGAAAGGTTACAGTCGTGCCAAAGATTGCTTTGATAAATGTATAGATATAAATCCTGATGATAGCAAAGCAAAAAATGCCCTGACTGTAATTAATTCCTGTTTGGAAAATTTAAAAGGAGAAGAGTGCTTTTACGAAGAAGGGAATGAAGCTGCAAAGGAATATTTTTTAAAGGCGCTAAGCATAAATCCAAATAATGCAGAGGCATATAATAACCTTGGGGTCTTCTGCGCAAATAATGGCGATTATAAGCAGGCGTTGGAATATCTTATAAAATCATATCGAATAAATTCTAATGATAAACCTACTGTAATAAATTTGGGAGATGTGCTTCACAAGTTGGGACAGAAGGAACAATCTAAAGAAATATATAAATACTTTCTTGATGTAAATCCAACCGACAAGGATGTAGCGGAGTTATTACAGTCTCTTGAAATTCCTGAAAATCATGCTGAGTCATCCGTTGAGCGGTACAGTGATAAAAAAAATAAAAAAATAATGGTGATAGGCCTGAATGAACAGTATGGAGGTGGAACAGTAGGCGTAGGTAATGATTTGTCAGAATACATATCGAAACAGGGCGATGAAGTAGTTTATGTTCTACCCTCTTCTTTCGAAGGAGAGGTACACCCGGGTGCAATCGATATTGAGGAAGTAAGCGAAGGAAATTATATCAAGGTTATTTTACATGATTGGCCTGATTCCCTGCCAAATATTCAGGACCATATCAGCTATTCATTAGCCAATGATGTCATTGTGAAATTACTTGATCAATACAAGCCGGATATCGTACATGTGCAACATGTAATAACGTTAGGTGTGAGTGTTGTTAAAGCGATAAAGGAAGCAGGTTATCCAGTAATTCTTTCTCTGCATGACTACTGGTTTGACTGCCCAAATATTATGCTTCTCAGGTCAGATGGCACACCATGCGATGGTGGTTTTCAACCGGAAGTGTGTAAACAATGCGTGAGTAATCGTATGGATGTGTCTGTTCTGGATCTGGAGCGCAGACACACTGGATTTATTGAAGTGATTAATAGATACGCCGATGTGGTAATTCTGTCAGGCGAATCATTAAAACGTCATGCGATCAGAAGAGGGCTTGATGAAAATAAATTAGTGACTATTCATCCTTCACTGAAATCAATAGATAATTTGTATTCATCATATCAAGATGTAAAAAGGCCGCTGACTGACAGTAAAATTATAATTAGCTATATTGGTTTGATTTCATATGAGAAAGGCTTGCATATACTGCTTGAGTCATTTACAAGGCTGGATATAGTGAATCAGGAAAGGCTTGAACTCAGGATATTTGGAAAAAATAGCCCGCAATATCTAAATCAGCTAATACCTTTAATGGAAAATTCGAGAGTTTCAATCCAACTCTTTGATACAGCATATAAGCATGATGATCTGATCAATATTCTCAATGGAACTGATGTAGTGGTAGTGCCATCAGTTTGTCAGGAATCTTATGGTCTGGTCGTTGAAGAAGCCTTGGCAATGAGAGTGCCTGTTATCAGTAGTAACTCAGGCGGCTTGAAAGAACATTTTACCGATGGACAGCAAGGACAACTATTTGAGTCAGGGAATGCAGATCAGTTGGCAACTATTCTTAATGAAGTGCTGACAGACCCATCACTTATAACCAAATGGCAGGGTAATATCAAAAAAGTTAGATTATTTAAAGATTATGGGCAGGAAATCTCGGCTATTTATGATTCATTACAGAATGAACCTTCTGCAGGGAATTCGGTGAATAATTGGGGGAATAATCTACAAAATGCAACAATAGATAGTCTGTCAATATGTATTCTCTCTGCGGACAGAAGGGATTGGGCTTGTTATTTTCTTCGTCTGGAATCTCCGTTAAGTCACATAGAAAATGTCAAGGTGGATAGTGGTTTTGTCAATAAAGATAATAACTGGGTTCTGGTTGAAGAAAATATAGATAATGCAGACATAGTAATTGTGCAACGGTTCTTTCCATGTCAATCAACTACAGGAATTCTTGACAAAATCTTTGATCAAGGAAAGCTGGTAATATACGAGTTAGATGATGACTTGCTGTCTATTCCTGATACAAATCCTGTCTATGATGATGCAATGAGCATCCATAGGTATATTGAGCGCGTTGCAAAATATTCACATGCTGTGATTGTATCGACTGATGATTTGAAAGAAGTTATGAGTCAGTACAATGAAAATGTTTATGTATATAATAATCATATAGATACTGAACTATGGATGCAAAATAAAAATAAAAATAAAAATAAAAATAAAAATGTAAATGTAAATGAAAAAATCGTTATTGCCTATGCAGGAACACCGACGCACGAGGAAGATTTAAAAATCATTGAACCTGCACTCGTAAAAA